>Ga0065165_1000731_pt1 | contig 45776 bp, 44 predicted proteins | sample AraplaMF_Cvi_mMF_FD_63813 | JGI IMG/M metagenome (GOLD analysis project Ga0065165, IMG submission 63813) | Arabidopsis root microbial communities from the University of North Carolina, USA - plate scrape MF_Cvi_mMF (version 2) (version 3) | ecosystem: Host-associated > Plants > Roots >...
CGCTTGGACGTGCGCGCCAGGTTCGACATGAATTCGGTGCGCAGGGTCTGCTCGATCTTGTCGAGGATCTCGCGCTGGACCGGCTCCATCCGCAGCATGCGGGTGACGCATTCCAGGGCGAAGTCCTCCGGCAGCGAGGCCAGCACGCGCGCGGCGTGGTCGCTCTTCACCTTCGACAGCACCACCGCGACGGTCTGCGGGTATTCGTTCTTCAGGTAGTTGGCGAGCACCGCCTCGTTCACGTTGCCCAGCTTGTCCCACATGGTCCGACCCGCGGGACCGCGGATCTCTTCCATCAGCTGGTCGACCTTCTCCGGCGGCATGAAGGCCGACAGCAGGCGCTGGGTCTGCTCGTAGGAGCCCATGATCGCGCCGGTCGAGCTCATGCCCGAGACGAACTCGACCAGCAGCTCTTCCACGACCGAGGCAGAGACCGTGCCCAGGCCGGCCATGGCCTGGGAAACTTCCTTGATTTCCTCGTCGTCCAGGGCTTCCCAGATCGCGGTGTGCTCTTCGCCCAGGGCGAGCAGCACGATCGCGGCCTTCTCGGGACCGGCCAGCTTCTTGACGTCGTTGACGGAGGTCTTCATCGCCTACTCCGACTCGTGCAGCCAGGAGCGGAGGATCGCGACGGACTCGTCGGGGTGCTTTTCGACGAACTCCGAGACCCGCTTGATCGACGAGGCCTTCACCTGGCCCTCGATCTTGGCGATGTCGATGCGCTGGTCCATGTCGGCGGGACCGGCGATGGCGATCGGCTCGCCCGCCTGATCGACGATCACTTCCTGGGTCGTGCCGTCCGACAGGGTCACCATGCGGGTGATCTGCGGCGTGTTCAGCGCCAGGCCCAGCGGGGTCGGCGGCGGGCTCATCAGGCTCTTCAGGAACGGACGGACCGCGAACAGCAGGATCAGCAGGGCCACGATGGCCAGCACGCCCAGTTCGGCGATGCGCATCAGGTCGTTCTTGTCCATGCCGTCCAGCAGGCCGGCCTTGCCCAGGCCCTGGTCCTCGGGCTGCGGGAAGCGGACATTGACCACCGAGACCTGGTCGCCGCGGGCCTGGTCGAAGCCGACCGCGGTCTTCACCAGTTGCTCCAGCTGGGCCATCTCGGCGGCGGTGCGCGGGGTGTAGGCGCCCGGCTTGCCGTCCTTGCCCGGAGGGGCGGTGACGCCGTCGACGGCCACGGCGATGGCGACCTTGCGGACCTTGCCCGGCTCCTGGACGGTGGTCGTGGTGCTTTCCGAGATCTCGTAGTTGGTGACGCTCTCGTTGCTGTCCTGCTTGGAGCCCAGCGGCTGGAAGCCGTTCGGGGTCTGGCCCGGAATGTTCTGGGTCGAGGTGACGCCGCCGGTGTCGTCGTTCTTGGTCTCGCTGGAATTGTTGGCGTTGGTGCTTTCCGAGCGGATCACCTGGCCGTCCGGGTCGAACTTGCGTTCCTGGGTGGTGACGCGGTTCAGGTCGAGGTCGGCGGTGACGTTGACGCGCGCCTTGCCCGGGCCCAGCACGCCGTCGATCATGTCCTTGACCGTCTTGGCGATGCGGGCCTCGGCCTCGCTCTTGGCGTCCTGGGCCAGCTTGCCGGCCAGGCTCTCGTCGTTGCCGGCCGACAGGGTCTTGCCGTGCTGGTCGATGACGTTGACGGCGTCGGGCTTCATGCCGGCGACCGAGCCGGCCACCAGGTTCTGGACGGCGCGGACCATGTCGGCCGACGGCTCGCGGCCGGTGCTGATGGTGACCGCGGCGGTCGGCTTCTCGGCGTCTTCCTCGAACAGTTGACGCTTGGGGATCACCAGGTGGACACGGGCGGCGCGCACGCCGTCCCAGCCCTGGATCGTGCGCTCCAGCTCGCCCTGCAGGGCGCGCTGGCGGTTCAGCTGCTGGACGAAATCGGTCTGGCCCAGGGCGTTGCCGGTGTCGAAGATCTCGTAACCGACCGAGCCGGAGGTCACCAGGCCCTTGGTGAAAATCAGCTGGCGCGCGGAATTGACCTTGTCGCGGGCGACATAGATCGTCGAGCCGTCGGCCTTGGTCTCGTACTTGATGCCGGCCTGGTCGAGCGCCTGGGTGGCGGCGGCGGATTCCTTGGGGTCGACGTTCGACAGCAAGAGCTCGTTGGGCTGCTTGCTCATCATCATCATCACGGCGGCGACCACGGCGATCGCGCCCGCGGCGACGCCGATCAGGGCGGCCAGACGGCCGACGCCAAACCTTTGAATCGCGCTGAGGAACTTGTCCAACCTACGCCCTACCCCTGAACGGCGTCCCGAGAGGGGACGCCAGCCGCTGCGCGCCGGAGCACGCCGTCGCTAGGCAGGATTTACCCAGTGCAAGGTAAACGGGTCGTTTACAAAGGCCCCCTCCAAGGGGGACCCGGGGGCGCCAAAAGGTCGCGGCCGCGCCCCGGGGGGACGCGGCCGCTGAACTGTTCGACTGGACCGCCGAGGGCTCGAAAACCCTGGCGCGCCTTGGACTTCTGACGCCGCCGACTAGCGGTACTGCTGAAGCCGCGTGGTCCGCAGACCCGCCAGGCCGTGACGGTCGATCGATTGCTGCCACGCGAGGAACTCCTCGTTGGTCAACTTGTACCGATCGCACGCCTCGTCGAGCGAGAGGAGACCACCGCGGACGGCGGCCACCACCTCGGCCTTGCGCCGGATCACCCAACGCTGGGTTTCCGGAGGCGGCAAGTCGGAGAGAGTCAGCGGCGCGCCGGTCGGACCGATCACGTACTTCTCACCCCGGCTGTTCGTGCGCTGCTGCTGCAACATGGCTTTACGCCTTTCCCACAACCATCACTGTTGGAGAGGAATATACGCGCCGGGAAATAACAGGCGCTTAATTCCAATAGTAAAGAAAGACTGAAACACGAGGCTTTCTCCCTACTCCCGTGATGTATCAATGTGACACAGGACAATTAAGGTCAGTTAAGACCTGTAATTACCGTTTAATGCTCAGAAGCTCTTCTAGCATCTGGTCCGCGGTGGTGATGATCTTCGACGAAGCCGAATAGGCTCTCTGCGTCGTGATCAACCCCGTGAACTCGGTCGACAAGTCGACCGTCGAAGCTTCCAGCGTGGACGGAGCGATCACGCCCGCGCCCCCCTGCCCCGGAGTCTTCAAGCTATAGGTGCCGCTTTCGTTGGTGACGCGATATGCATTTCCGTTCACCCCCTTCAATCCGTTGGGGTTCGAGAAGGTGGCGACCGCAACCTGTGCGATCCGGCGGGTCACGCCGTTGTCGAAGATCGCCGAGACGTAGCCCTGGTCGTCGACCTCGATGTTGGTCAGGTTGCCAAAGGCCGTGCCGTTGGTGTTGACCGACTGGACCACCGACTGGCTGTTGTACTGGGTCAGGCCGCCGGCGGCGCTGGCCAGGTCGATCTGGATGTCCTGGGAGTCGATGCCCAGACCGTCGGCCCAGCGCGGGGGGGTCACGGCCGGCGGGGCCAGGTTGGCCACGGTCGGGTCCGAGGCGCCGATGTTGATCGCGGTCGGGGTGACGCCGCCGAACAGGTTGCCGACCGAGTTCAGCTTGCCGTCGGTGGTGAAGGTGATCTTGCCCGAGCTGATCAGGCCGTTGGTGTTGTTGTCCAGGTCGCCCGGTTTGGCGCGCAGTTCGGCGAACCATTCGTTGGGGCCCGGACCCTTCAGCAGCGACAGGGTGACCGTGCGCTGGCCGCCCTTGGAGTCGGAGACCGGGATCTGGATCTCGAAGTCCGGCTTGACGCCCGTGGTCGGATCCTCGGCGTAGTCAGACATCGAGCGGGTCGCCGGGTCGTAGGCGCCGCTGGCGATGGCGTCGGCCTTGGTGTTCACGCCCAGCTGGGCCTGGGTCACCGTCACGGCGGGCGGGCCCGCGGCGATCTGCACGTTCGGCGCCGTGCCCGGCAGGGTGGTGCTGAGCAGCGCGCCCGTGGTCGGGTCGTAGGTGTTGACCCCGGTCGCCACGGTCACGCCGGCCTGACGGACCTCGACGGCGTACTGGTTGCCGGTCCCCGTCGGGCTGTAATAGACCGAGAAGTTGCTGGTGGCGCCGCTGCTGTCGAGCACGCCGGTCTTGGCCGACACCGCGTTGGCCGCGGCCGAGACGGCCTGTTCCGAACGCAGGTTGGCGTTGACGCCGACCCGGGTGGTCTTCTCGGCGGTGCCGCCGACCGTGCCGACATTGATCGACGACAGCTGGGTCAGGTCCGACGGGTCGGGCGTGATCGTGCCGGTCACCGGGTCGGCCAGCCAGCCCTGCAGATAGAGGCCGGCGTCGTTCTTCAGATAGCCCAGGTTGTCCAGCTGGAACGAACCGGCGCGGGTGAACGAGCGGGTGTCGGTGGCGGTCAGGCCTTCCGGCTTCTCGGTGCCGACGAAGAAGCCCGAGCCGGCGATCGACAGGTCCAGGTTCGAGGTCGTGGCCTGGGTCAGGCCCTGCTGGCTGATGAACTGGTGGGTCTGGGCCTTGACGCCGCCGGCGCTGTAGGTGGCGTTCTTGCTCTGGGCGGTGACCAGCGTCGAGAAGTTGGCCGAGCTGCGCTTGTAGCCGACCGTGTTGACGTTGGCGATGTTGTCCGAAATCGCGGCCAGGGCCGACGAGTTGGAGATCAGGCCGGAGACCCCGGCGAGCATGGCGCTGTTGATGCTCATGACTGCGATCCTGCGATGAAGTTCAAAAACGAAAGGGTTTGAGGTTCAGCGCGGTTTGCGTTTGGGTCTCGAAATCCGGCGGAGCCGGGGGAGACCGCGACGGCGTCGTTCTGACGCCCGTTCATCTTGTCGCGACGACCGTCAGGCGGTCGTGGGATTGGTGACGCCGATCACGGAGTCGAGCGGGACCTTGGTGTCGCCGATCCAGACCATGTTGACGCCGCTCTCGTTGGTGACCTTGGTGACGACGCCTTCGATGCGTCCCTTGGCCGTGGTGGTGATCTTGCTCCCTTCGGCATCGGTGGCGGTCACCTTGATGGTGTATTCGCCGCCGTCGGGCTGCTTGGTTCCGTCGGCGCTCTTGCCGTCCCACTTGAAGGTGTGGTCGCCGCTCGACATGTCGTCGGGCAGGATCGTGGCGATGGTCTTGCCGAACTTGTCGACGACCTCGACCTTGACCCCGGTGGCCGCGCGGCTCTGGGTGTAGCTCCAGGTCGCCTCGCCGCCCTTGAGCACCGACTTGTCGGTCTCGGCGGTGACCTGCTTGCCCATCAGGTTGACGCCCTCGCTGATGCCGCCGCTGGTGTTCATGCCCACCAGGGCCGTCAGCAGGTCGTTGGTCACCAGCTGCTGCTCGACCCCGGTCATCTGGGTGATCTGACTGGTCATCTGGGTCGTGTCGGTGGGCGACAGCGGATCCTGGTTCTTCAGCTGGGTGGTCAGCAGCTTCAGGAAGGTCTGCTCGTTGTTGGCGAGCGAGTTCCGGGAGTTGTTGATCTTGTCGAGGGTGGCGTTGCCGGTGCTGCCGGTGGCGGTGACCATGGCGGGCTCTCCTAGATTCTGACGTCGACGCCGCTGCTCTCGGCGACGCGGAGGCCGGGCAGCAGGGCGGACGGGGACAGGGTGGGGATTTCCTCGCCCAGCGCCGATCGGAAGGCGCGGCCTTGGAAAGCCTGACGGCCGTTCTCGCCGTCGTGGAAGTTGAGGAAGGCGTTCTGGCCCTGGCCACCGCCCTGGTTCTGGCTCGAGCTGTCGAAGCTCAGGGCGTTGTCGGCGACGTTGAAGCCGGCGGCCGCCAGGGCCTGGCGCAGCTCGCCCGACTTGCCGCGCATGTCGGCGGCGGCGGCCGGGTTGTCGAAGTTCAGGGCGGCGGTCAGCTTGCCGTCCTTGGCGATCTCGATGCGCACGTCCACGCGCCCCAGGCCTTCCGGCTGCAGCACGACGTCGAAGCGGCTGGTCTTGCCGACCACCGCCTTGCTGGCGATCTCGGTCGTCAGGTGGTTGACGGTCTCCGGTCCGGCCTTGGGCAGTTGAGCCGCGACGATCGGGGCCGGCGCGGCGGCCGTGCCGGGGGCGACGAAGGTCGGGGCGGCGGCGGGAGTCTCGGCGGCGACGGCGACCGGCGCGGCGTCCTTCGAGGCCGAGCTCCGAGCGCTGGCCTGGTCCTGGGCGCCGTCGCCCATCGCGCCTTCGCCCGTCGTCGCGGCGTGGGCCGGGGCGGCGACCTGGCCGTGGGCCGGCTCGGCCGCGGGGGTGGCCACGGCCGCCGCGACGGCGGTGGCCGTGGTGGAGGCGGCGGCCTTCGGTTCGGCGGCCTTGACCACCTTGGCGGTCACCGCGGCGACTTCCGGCGCGGCGGACTGGACGGCGGCGGCCTGGACAGGCGCGGGTTCAGCGAGGTCGGCGGCCGACGCGGCGGCGGCTTCGGCGGCCGGAGCCGTCGGCGTCGCCGCGGCCTGCGGGGCCTGGGCGGTCGGGGCGGCGTCGGCCTTGGCGGCCTGCGGGGCCCCGGTCGTCTTGGACTTGGCGGCGGCCGCCGCAGCGGCGGCGAGCTCGGCGGCCGAGGCCGCCGGCGTTTGCGGCAGGTCGAGGGCCGGAGCGGTTTCGGCGGCGTCGGTGGCCAGGGCGGCGGCGGGAAGGGCCGACGCCAGCGCCTGCGCATCCTGGGCGACAACCGGGGCTGGGACGGTTTCGGTCGCGACGGTCTGTATCGCTTGAGACGCCTGGGCGGTCTGGCCGGCGGTCGCGGCGGCGTCCGCCACGAGCTTGGGCGTCTCGGCCGTCGGCGCCTGCATGGCGGCGATCAGGGCGGCGGCGGCCAAGGCGGCGGCGTCGGCCTGGCCGGTGGCCGCATCGGCCGCTTGGTTATCGGCGGCGGCGACGGCCTGGTCCTTGCTGTCGACCTTGCCGTCGGCCGGCTGAGCGTCCGGGGTCTTGCCCGCGGCCTGGGCGTCGGCGGCCTGGGCGGGCGCCTTGGCGTCGACGGCCTTGTCGGCGGCGTCCGCGACCTTGTCGGCCTTGGCGGCGGCGGCGCGGGCGACCGTCTTGGCGCCGGACGCCTTGTTGTCCCGCGCCCGGTCCGCGGCCCTTTCGGCCGAGGTGTCGGCGTCGCGGGCGTCTTGCGTCGAGGCCTTGTCGTTCGAGGCGCTCGCGCTTCCGGCCTGGGCCAGCAGCGCGCCGAAGCCTTCGGCCGCGTCCTTGTCATAGCCGCCGGCGAGGGCCGGGGCCGAAGGCAGGACGGAAGCGGGGGCGGCGATCGCGGTCATGCGTCGATGAAGTCCACGGCGGATGGCGGCCCGAAAAGGACACGCCTTGATCCGGACTTCCCTGAGCAACCGCCGGGCCAACTCGCAAACTCGCACTAACTATTTGTTTTATTTGATATTAATCTTGCATTTACACCTTCGGATAGGCCGACCACGGCGCTTTTTGCCGGGCTGAACGGGGCGGAAAGGGCCAGGCTTGCCGCGTCGTCGCGCCCCACCCGCAGTTGGCGCCCTCCTTGCGCATGGGTTTCTGTCGCTCGCTCGACGTCAGGAACGGATCGCCATGAATTTCAATGGCTTGCACATCGCCACGGGGGAGCAGCCCCGCTACGCCCGGCAGTTTTCGCCGGGCAAGGTCGCGTCGCGCCGTTCGTGGTTTGCCGAGCAGGCCGGAGAATAGACCATGTCGTTGAACACCATCTTGAACGTGGCGACTTCGGGGATGATGGCGGCCCAGACAGGCCTTCGCGTCACCTCCGACAACGTCGCCAACATCAACACCGCCGGCTATGTCCGCAAGACGATCGCCCAGTCCAACCTGGTGTCGAACGGCATGGGCGTGGGCGTCAACATCGACGCCATCAAACGGGCCACCGACAAGTTCATGGCCGCCGCCAGCCTGAACGGCGCCTCGGACGCCGGCCGCACCAGCGCGGTCGCCACCGCCATGGACAACGCCCAGAAGCTGTTCGGCGACCCCAGCGACAAGACCAACTTCTTCGCGACCCTGGACAATGTCTACGCCGCCTTTTCCATGGCGGCGGACGACCCGTCCTCGACCCTGCTGCGCAGCAGCGCCATCACCAAGGTCGAGGACTTCCTCGGCGAGAGCAAGCGCATCACCTCGTCGCTGTCGAGTCAGATCAAGGACACCGACAACCGCATCGGCGCCGACGTCGACCGCGTCAACGACCTGCTCAAGCAGATCGACGCCCTGAACGTCGACATCACCCGCGCCAAGATGGCGGGCGCCGACGGCACCGGTTCGGAGAACGTCCAGAGCGGACTGATCAACGAGCTGTCGACCTACATGAACATCCAGGTCAGCGACCGCGCCAACGGCGGCGTCATGGTCCGCTCGGCCGAGGGCGTCACCCTGGCCGGCAACGGCCCGGCCACGGTCACCTACAACCAGTCGGGTCCGGCCAACGGCTATCTGACCGTCGTCACCGCCAACAGCGGCGGCCAGGTCATGCCGCTGGCCGTCAGCAACGGCGAGCTGCAGGGCCTGCTGGAGCTGCGCAACAAGGAGCTGCCCAACCTTTCCGACCAGCTGGGCGAGTTCGTCAGCCGGGCCGCCGAGGAACTGAACCGCGCCTCGAACGCCTCGAGCTCGGTTCCGGCGCCCAACAGCATGACGGGCAAGGACACCGGCCTGGACGCCAACACCGCCTTCGCCAACTTCACCGGCAAGACGACGATCGCCATCACCAACGCCGCCGGGGCCATCGTCCAGCGCGTCGACGTCGACTTCGGCGCCGGGACCATGACCGTCAACGGCGCCGCCGGCCCGGCCTTCACCAACACCAACTTCCTGACCCAGCTGAACACCGCCCTGGGCGGCACGGCCACGGCGGCCTTCGCCAACGGCCAACTGAGCCTGAACACTACGACCTCGACCAACGGCGTCGCCATCGTCGACGACGCCACCACGCCCTCGACCAAGGCCGGCAAGGGCTTCAGCCAGTACTTCGGGCTCAACGACATCGTCCGCTCGGACGGCTACTCGCCCTACGAAACCGGCATGGTGGCCAGCGACCCCAGCGGCTTCACGCCCGGCCAGACCATCACCCTGCGCCTGACCGACAGCGAGGGCAGCCGCATCCGCGACATCGAGGTGACCATCCCCACCGGGACCGGCTCGATGCAGGAAACCATCGACGCCCTGAACTCCCGCAATTCGGGCGTGGGCCTCTACGGCGCGTTCGCCCTGGGCTCGAAGGGCGAGCTGACCTTCACCCCGAACGGCGCCACCCCGGTCAGCCTGTCGGTGGTCGAGGACACCACCCAGCGCGGCGTCGGCGGTCCGTCGCTGAGCCAGCTGTTCGGTGTCGGCATGAGCGAGCGCAGCACCCGCGGCGGCCTGTTCAAGGTGGATCCGGCCATGGACGCCAATCCGGCCAAGCTGCCGTTCGCCAAGCTGGACCTGACCGTGGCGGCCGGCGTCCCGGCCCTGGCGACCGGCGACGGCCGCGGCGCCCTGGCCCTGGCCAAGGCCGGCGACACCGCCACCAGCTTCGCCAACGCCGGCGACACCGCCGGCTCGAAGAAGACCGTGCTGAGCTACGGCGCCGACTTCAGCGGCTCGATCGCCCGCAAGGCCGCCGCCGCCACCAGCCGCAAGGAAGCGGCCGACTCCGTCAAGACCGAGGTCGACGCCCAGCGCCAGTCGCAGGAAGGCGTCAACCTCGACGAGGAACTGGTCAATCTGACCACCTACCAGCAGGCGTTCAACGCCTCCGCCCGCCTGATCCAGGCGACGAAGGACATGTTCGATGTCCTCACCAACATAGCTTGAGGTTAAGCCATGACCCGCGTCTCCACCTCCGGCAATTTCGGCGTAATGACCAGCAACCTGATGCGCGCCCAGGTGCTGCAGAACGTCGCCGGCGAACAGGTCTCCAGCCAGAAGAACGCCAACGACCTGAAGGGCTACGCCAAGAACGCCGAGGTCCTGACGGCCATGAAGACCGCCCAGGCCAAGGTGGCCGGCTTCCTGGACCAGACGACCCTGGTCTCCAACCGGCTGGACGTGCAGGACATCGGCGTCGGCCAGGTCGCCGACGCCACCCAGGACGCCCGCGACGCCATCGCCAACGCCATCGCGGCCGGCAGCGCCGAGACCCTGATGCAGCAGCTGAACGGCGCCTTCGGCGACGTGGTCCAGGGCCTCAACAGCAAGTTCAACGGCCGCTACGTGTTCGCCGGCGCCAAGTCCGACACCCAGCCGACCACGGCCACCAGCATGGCCGACCTGACCGCCGGCCCGCCGATCGCCACGCTGTTCCAGAACGACCAGTACATCACCAGCAACCGCGTGGACGACACCACCTCGGTCGACACCGGCCAGCTGGCTGACAAGCTGGGCACGGGCGTCTACGGCGCCTTCCAGCAGGTCCAGGCCTATGTCGACGCCAACGGCCCGTTCACCGGCAAGCTGACCCAGGCCCAGAGCGACTTCCTCAAGGGCCTGCTGCCGACCTTCGACACGGTCAAGACCGGCCTCACCACCGCCCAGGCCCAGAACGGCCTGAACCAGAAGCGCTTCGAGACCGCCAAGACCGAGCTGTCGGACCAGGCCGACACCCTGAGCACCATGGTCGGCGGCATCACCGACGTCGACATGGCCGAGGCGATCACCCGCCTGGAGTCGGCCAAGCTGGCCGTCCAGGCCTCGGCCCAGGTGTTCGCGAGCCTGCAGAACTCGTCGCTGCTGAACGTGCTGAAGTAGGGGGCGGAACCCTCTCAAAGGGTCAAGGCGGGCCTGGCGTTTCGGCGATCGCACGCGCACTCTGGCCGCATGCTCAAGGTTGCGTGCTCCGTCATTCTTCTCGCCCTCGCCTGCGGGCCCGCCGTCGCGGGCGGACCGGCGCGCCACGTCGTTCGTCCCGAGGGCTGCGCGGTTCCCAAGGGCGATCAGGTCCAGCCAGCCGAGTTCGGGGCGACCGAATGCTTTCCCTCGCCGGACGGCCGCAAGTTGGTAGTCGTTCGCGGCGGCCGCATCAGCGTCGATGACGGGGTCAGGACGACCGCGGCCGGCGTGATCGACTATGGTCGTCTGATCTGGAATCCGGCTTCGACCGGTTTCATCGTCTCCGACAACGCCGGCTCCGGACAGACCAGCTATCTCAGCTATGTCGACCTTCGACAGTCATCGCCGCACCGGATCAAGGCGCTGCGATGGACGGCGGCCAAGCAGTATGTCCGGCGCTTCAAGTGCGGCGGTCCCGGCGTCTACGTCCATTCCTGGTTCGACAGCTGGCAGGACGCCGATCACGCGAGAATTTTTGTGATCGAGGGCGTTCACAGCGAAGGCTGCCGCTATCCGGAGGACGGCGAGATCGGGATCGGTGTCGTCGGCGACCCCGTGACCGGCCGGATCGATAAAATCCTGACCGAGACGCAGGCCCGGACGGCATGGTGCACGCCGGGCCGCCGCGACGAGAGCGCCCTTTGCAACACCGCCCCCTAGGGCGCGCGCTCGCGAACCGCGACACGCCGCGACATCCGCAAACCTCGCAAAACCAGCCATAACTCGCTATATGGCCGCGATGGACGCCGACACCGCCCTCTTCGCCCCTGCCCCCTCCGCCCTCGACCGCGCCGTCGAGCAGGCGCGCGCGGCCGTGGGCCTGCCGGTCGGGACGCGGATCGTCGCGGCGATGTCCGGCGGGGTTGACTCCACGGTGACCGCGGCCCTGCTGGCCAAGGCCGGCTACGACGTGGTGGGCGTCACCCTGCAGCTCTACGACCACGGCGCGGCGATCTCGCGCAGGGGCGCCTGCTGCGCGGGCCAGGACATCCTGGACGCCCGCATGGCGGCCGAGCGGATCGGCATCCCGCACTACGTGCTGGACTACGAAAGCCGCTTCAAGGAACAGGTGATCGAGGACTTCGCCGACGCCTATCTGCGCGGCGAGACGCCGATCCCCTGCGTGCGCTGCAACCAGACCGTCAAGTTCCGCGACCTGCTGGACGTGGCCCGCGACCTAGGCGCCGAGGCGATGGCCACCGGCCACTACGTGCAACGGGCTTTCGCGAGCGGCGGCAACCGCCCGCAGCTGCGTCGCGCCGCCGACCCGGCCAAGGACCAGAGCTATTTCCTGTTCGCCACCACGGCCGAGCAGCTGGACTTCCTGCGCTTCCCGCTGGGCGGCATGGACAAGCCGACCGTGCGCCAGGTGGCGACCGAACTCGGCCTGGCCATCGCCGACAAGCCCGACAGCCAGGACATCTGCTTCGTGCCCGAGGGCAAGTACACCACGGTGATCGACAGGATCCGGCCGCAGGGCGCCCTGCCCGGCGACATGGTGCACCTGGACGGCCGCGTGCTGGGCCGCCACGAGGGCGTCACCCGCTACACCATCGGCCAGCGCCGAGGCCTGAACGTCGCCGTGGGCGACCCGCTGTTCGTGGTCCGGATCGACGCCGACAAGCGCCAGGTGATCGTCGGCCCGCGCGAGGCCCTGTTGACCCGGGCGCTATCGCTAAAGGAAGGCAACTGGCTGGGCGTCGAGGACAGCCTGGAGGCCGCCGCCGCCGCCGGCGCGCCGGTGCTGGCCCGCGTGCGCTCGACCCGCGAACCCGTCCCGGGCCGCCTGGCCCTGGTGGACGGTGAACCGCGCCTGGTGTTCGACGGGCTGGAAGAAGGCGTCGCCCCCGGCCAGGCCTGCGTGCTGTACGATCCCGCCGATCCCGAGCGCGTGCTGGGCGGCGGCTTCATCGTCGCGACCGAGCGCGCGGCGACCTAGGGCGGCTGGGCCAACACCCAAGCCCTCCGCCTTGATCCGTCATCCTCGGACTTGTGGCGGGAATCCCTGGTTCAGCCGACGGGCAAGCGCCTTGGCGGGCTGGCGCGCCACACGCTCGCACTTGCGGCGGCAAAAGGGATTCCCACCACAAGGGCGGGTGTTCACCGAGACCGACAATTCCTCGCAGTAGCGATCTGAATGTCTGTTCGCCGACAGGACGCTGGGGCGGACTACGGCCCTACTCGGACCGTAGCAAGTGATCTGGAGTTACTGTGTCGGGAGTGATGGCAGGTCATTCGAACCCAGCAGCGCATCTACTGCAGCCTCCGGGTGGAGCGGGTTGTCGGGAATGAGCAGGTCGGGCTCGATATAGGTGGGCGTCGCCGTTCCCGAGGGGCGGTCGAGCACAAACCGGGGATAGAATAGCAGAAGGCCGGTGTTTGGCAGGCGGAGGCTCTGAACGCCGCCCGACTGGCGTGCGCGGACCGCACCACCTACCCCGGCGACCTTGGCGAAGCGGTAATCTTGGACCACGTTGCTGAAGAGCACGGCGGAGGAATAGGTAAGCGGGCCGACCAGCACATACACCTCTCCCGCGAACCGTAGCGGCTCATCGGCCGGCGGCTTGGCTGCGGTCTCGATCACGCCGGAGACGATCTGGCCGGCGACCTCGCCAGGCGCATTCGGTTGAAGCACCCGCTTGATGTATCGTGAGCCATGCTTGTAAGGCCGGTTAGCGATGTAGCGGAGCAAACCGTCGCGCCACATGTCATCATCCCCGCCGCCGTTCTGGCGGATGTCGATGACCAGCCGGGGCGCGCCCGCCTTGGCGATTCTCGCAAAGCAATCGTGAGTAAAGTCAAAGAACTTCCCCTTGTCCGGCCATGAAAACGCAGCGGCTGTCAGGACGGCTCCTTGCTTACTCACATCGCATTTGTACGTGCGTTCGAAGCTCGCCTCCTCCTGCAGGATGGCCGGCGTCTCGCCGCTGCCCACTATGGTCTGGCGGCCGGCGGCGGCCAGGTCGATGTCGAACGCGACCGGCGATCCGTAGACCTTGGCGTAGAAGAGCCACCAGCGCTTGGCCAATAGAGCGGATCTGGATGCGGGAGTGTCGCCATGCGCGCGCGCCAACAACTCCCTCACCAATGGGCCCACGTCCTGCCCGTTGATGCGCCGAATGCGTTGGCCGGCGAACGGCGTTGGCGCACCGCCCAGGGCGGAGACGACCCGCAAAACGCCATGCGTGTCGAGACTGACCTCGAAGGGGAAGAACACATTGCCTTCAGCCTTCGCCTGGGCGCTCTCCTTCCGCCAATTGGGCAGGCCAATGAAAAGGTGGCCATCCGCGAGCACCGGATTGAGCCGCGCCAGCGCAGACCAGGCCTGCGCTTGAGTCATTGGACGGCCCAGCTGGCGGTCGATCCGCCGCGCGGCGCGCTCCAGCTGTAGCTTACTCACCGAATGGGAGAGGTCTGGATGGTTCCGCTCGATTGTGTCGACCGCCAGCCGCAGGTCGGCCCGGAGACCGGCGACGGAGATCGGCGCCTCCGCCGCCATGGCCGAACCGCCCACCAGAGCCGCAGCGACCAGGGCCAGACCCAGCCGCCTGAAGAGATGTGTTTGCAAAACCCGTTCCTGATTCCGACGGCGACGAGCTTGCCGACACGCCCATGTGTTGAAATAATACCAGTGAATTTCAACAAGAGTCCATGACGTGGTTGAATCGTTCGGTCAGCGCGCTGTTCGCGACCCGGCGCAGATCCGGCTTCTGAGTTCGGCCGTGCGGCAGGAAATCGTCGACACGCTGGCGGCCCTGGGCGGCGAGGCGAGCGTTGCGGCTATGGCGGCGCATCTGGGCCGACCGGCGGACGGCCTCTACTACCATCTGCGCGCACTGACCGATGGCGGGCTGGTGGAGGAGGTTCCCGTCGCGAGCAACGACGAGCGCCGCTATCGACTGGCCGGCGAGGGGGACGGCCCATTGCGGCTCGCCTATGACCTAGGGCCACAGGGTAATGGACGCGAACTGGGCGCATTCGCCGACGCGCTCCTACAGATCGCCGCCCAGGACTTCGAGGCAGCACTGACGTCCGAGGAAGTTCTGACCGAGGGACCCGAACGCGAACTTTGGGTTTCCCGCAACAAGGGCTGGCTGAGCAAGGAGGATATACGGGAGGTCTCAAGGCTGCTGGAGCGGCTCAGCGCGCTGACCAGCCAGCCTAGGGCGCTCGGACGCGAACGGCTATTGAGCTTCGCCTTCGCCCTCGCGCCGCTCTGCCCACGCTCCAAGCGCCGGCCAAAGGCAGCCGAACGGCGAGATCCAGGCGCAGCAGGCTAGGCCGATATTTTGGATTCAAGGCGCGAACGTTCCGCAACCCGCCACCTCAAACAGATGATCACCATTTTCATTGTCGATGCCGGCGACCGACCTTTGCCGGTGTCGGTCTATCCCCGTCATTTCAGGGCGAGAATGACGGACTCGTTGGAGAGCGCGGCTGAATTTCGATCCGTCGCAGGCCCTGCCCCTCCCGACTCGCTCGGCCGGGCCTTCGCCCCCAGGCGGATTTCGCCCCTCAAAGGGCCTTATGCACGCTAAGGGTGCACAAAGCCCTCAAACGCCTGAAAGACGTTATTTCACGCGATTATTTGACATCGATGACAAAAAATCAGGTCCAACTCAGGACGTGCAGCAAAATAATCGCCGTTTACGGTGAAAAATCTCCGACTAAGCGAGTGACATACGAAACTTTTGTGGCATGCATACGTATCTACTGTACGTCCGCCTCAAGTTTTTGACGCGGTTGTAGAATTCGGAGTTAAGGGCCCATGACGACCGCCGCCTACACTTACAAGCACCGCCACGAACGCCACGTCTCGCTGACCCGGCTGAGCGTGATCCTGGCCAATCTTGGTCTGTGGGCCGGCCTGATCGTCGGCCTGGCGGTCATCGCGCGCTGAACCTGGAGCGCATGGGCGAAAGCGTGAGCGGTCTCGCCCTCGAAACGCGCTCCGGCCTCTAGTCGACGCCCTGCTCCTCGCGGAACAGGCCCTGGATCGCATAGAGGGCCGCGACCCTCAGATCCAAAAACACCGACCATCGGACCACATAGTCCAGCTCGGCGTTCCAGGACGGTTCGCCCTCGGCGCCGCGCGGCCAGATCATCCCCGGCCTCGCCTCCAGGCGACGTGCGTAATCCGACCGCCCCTGGCGCAGATAGGCGTCCTGCCCGGGTGAATGCGGCCTGGGCCCGATCAGCGACATGTCGCCCTCGATCACGTTGACGGCCGACGGCAGGTCGGCCAGCCCCGCCCGCCAGAGCACCTGATCGAACAGAGTCCCGCCCTCGATCGGCCGATACAGACGCCAGCGCCCGAACGTGCGGCCATGCAGCCCGACGGTCTCCACGCGCGTGAAGATCGGACCGCGCCGGCTGCAGCGGATCCCGGCGATCATCACCAGGCCGACGGGCAGGAAGAACACCAGGACCAGGACCGCGCCCAGCACGTCCAGCATCCGCTTGCTTACGCTTCTGGCGGGGCCGACCACGCCCATCCGCCCCGTCGCTTCCACCAACGCCAACCCCACTGCACCCTGGGCGCCCCGCCCGAGCTTCACGCGCTCGAGGGCTCAAAACGCGGGGGTTGCGTCGGAGTTCCGACACAGCCGGCCAAACCTGTGGATCAAATGATCTCGTCGAATCCCAGGCCGATCTTGAACAGGCAATGGCCGGTTTCATCGACCAGTCGCGCCACGTCGGGATTGGTGTCGGCGCGCTCGCGCAGCCGGGTGAAGCGCCAGTCGTCGGGGTCGGCGCCGGCCGGAAACCCCGCCCCGTCCGCCGTCACCAGCCGGTAGGCCGGCTTGGCGCGATGGACGTGGAAGCGAAAGCTCACTCGGCGGCGATCCGGGTCGAGGCCTCCAGGGCTTCGCCGACGGTCAGAGCCTGCTCGTCGTGCACCACCCGGCCCAGGTCGCGGCCGTCGACGATCTGGCCGCACGCCTCGCAGGCCAGCTTGGGATGGAAGTCGCAGCCGCAGGTCTTGTGAACGAAGTGCACCGGTCCCTTGCCCAGGCCATAGACGTGCTGGTCGCCCCATTCGGCCATGGTCAGCAGCACAGGCGACAGGGCCCGCCCCTTGGGCGTCAGCACATATTCCTGGCGTGGCGGACGTTCCGAATAGCGGCGCGGCTCCAGCACCCCGTGGGCGACCAGGCTCTTGAGGCGGGCGGCCAGGACGTTGCGGGCCACGCCCAGGCGCTCCTGCCACTGCTCGAACCGCTTCACGCCCTGGAAGGCGTCGCGGAGGATCAGCAGGGTCCACGGATCGCCGACGACCTCGAGGGTGGCGGCGATGGCGCAGCGTTCGTTGGTGTAGTCGGCGGTGCGGCCCATCGCGCGAAGGTGAAGCCTTACGCCGGGGAATGCAAGGGTTGCTTTTGCAGACCTACGCGGGTAGGTTTTTTATAGCAATTGACTCTCTCGGTTGCGCACTGGGGGTTGCGGCGGAATCATCCGCGTTTCGTCGCGACCCGCTTTTTGCGCGAAAGACTTGCACTGACCGCGCCGAAGGGGGTCTATTCCGCCGCAAAATCCCCAGGGTGGAGTTCAAGCATGTCCAGCGCCGCCGATCCGGTCGTCATCGTTTCCTTCGCCCGCACGCCGATGGGCGGCTTCCAGGGGGCGCTGGCCGGGGCCAAGGCCACCGAGTTGGGAGCCGCGGCGGTGAAGGCGGCGATCGAACGGGCCGGCGTCTCCGGCGACCAGGTCGAGCAGATCTTCATGGGCTGCGTCCTGCCCGCCGGCCTGGGCCAGGCCCCCGCCCGCCAGGCGGCGGTCGGGGCGGGCCTGCCGCTGTCGGTCGAGGCGACCACGGTCAACAAGATGTGCGGCAGCGGCATGCAGGCGGCGATCATGGCCCACGACGCCCTGGCGGCCGGCAGCGCCGAGATCATCGTGGCCGGCGGCATGGAGAGCATGACCAACGCTCCCTACCTGCTGACCAAGCACCGCTCGGGCGCCCGCATCGGCCACGACCAGATGCTGGACTCCATGTACCTGGACGGGCTGGAGGACGCCTACACGCCCGGCAAGCTGATGGGCGCCTTCGCCGAGGACAGCGCGGCTGCCTACCAGTTCGGCCGCGAGGCCATGGACGACTACGCCGTCAAGGGCCTGGCCAAGGCCCAGAAGGCCGTCGAGAGCGGGGCCTTCAAGGCCGAGATCACGCCGGTCAGCGTCGTCACCCGCAAGGGGAGCGAGGTCGTCGACACGGACGAGCAGCCGCTGAAGGCCGACGCCGCCAAGATCCCGACCCTGCGCCCGGCCTTCGCCCGCGACGGCGGGATCACCGCGGCCAATTCCAGCTCGATCAGCGACGGCGCCGCGGCCCTGGTCATGACCCGCGAAAGCGTCGCCAAGCGCCTGGGCCTGCCGATCGTCGCCCGCGTGGCGGCCCACGCCGCCCACGCCCACGAGCCGGGCCTGTTCACCACCGCGCCCGTGCCGGCCATGCGCAAGGCCCTGAAGAAGGCCGGCTGGGAGGTCGCCGACGTCGACCTGTTCGAGGTCAACGAGGCCTTCGCCGTGGTCGCCATGATCGCCCAGCAGGAGCTGGGCATCGACCCGGACAAGCTGAACGTCAACGGCGGCGCCTGCGCCCTGGGCCACCCGATCGGGGCCAGCGGCGCGCGCATCCTGTGCACCCTGATCGCCGCCCTGCAGGCGCGCGGCGGCAAGAAGGGCCTGGCGTCCCTGTGCATCGGCGGCGGCGAGGCCACGGCGATGGCGGTGGAGCTGGTCTAGGGACGCGCCCTCTCCGTTGTCATCCCGGAAAGCGCGTAGCGCTTGTCCGGGATCCAGGTGAACCGCAACGCGCCAGCCCAGTCCCCTGGGTCCCGGACAGCCTCTGCGAGGCTTCCGGGATGACAATCGCTGGGGTGTTGAAGCACTAGAACCCTATCCGCCCGACACCGCCTTGGTCAGCAGGTTGATCCGCCGGCCGCCGGGCATCTCGACGTCGCCGCCGCTCCAGCCGGTCGGGCAGGCGCCCGACCACTCGGCGGTCATGCTCATCTTGTGCTCGCCGTTCATCGCCGGCTGGGCCGCGCCCGTCGTGGTGCTGGTCATGTCCATCACATAGCGGGTGTCGAAATCGCCCGAGACGCGGATGGTGCTGTCGGTCTTGCCGGCCGGGCCCATGTCGCAGGCCGAGACGACCGTCCAGCTTCCGTCGGCCCCGCGCGTCATCGACTTGCGCTGGCAACGCTTGTCGTCGCCCTGGCTGTCCAGGCCCATCTTCTCGTCGCTGGTCGCGTCGACGCAGAAGCGGAAGCTGCGCGTGAAGCCCTGCGCCTTGAGGGTCATGGTCTGGGTCCACAGGCCTGGCTTGCGCTTGGGCCAGGCCGTCGGGACCGGCGTCGCCGCGGCGGGCGCCGTCGCCTGCGAGGCCGCGGCCGCGGCCTTGGGCGCCTCCGCCGTCCCGGTTTCAGACTTCTGGCCGCAAGCCGCCACGGCGGCCAAGCTTCCGAACGCCACAAACATCCACAGAGCCCGCATCGCCCACCTCGCTCGCGCGTTAGCCCCCAAAGCCATTAACACTCCTGGCGCGGCGCGCCGTCCAGCCCATATGCGAGTCATGACCGACGCCTTCAGCCACAACCCCGCCAAGAGCCGCTACGAACTGAAAGTCGACGGGCGCCTCGCCTTCGCCGACTACCAGCGCAGCGGCCACCGCCTGGTGATCCCCCACGTCGAGGCCGACCCCGCCCTGCGCGGCGCCGGCGCGGCTGGCCGCCTGATGAAATACGTCGCCGACACGGCGCGCAGCGAGGGCATGAAGATCGTGCCGCTGTGCAGCTACGCCTCGGCGTGGCTGAGACGGAACGATCCGGAGATGATCGCTTGATTTTTGATCCGCTCATCCCGGCGAATGCCGGGACCCAGATGGAATGGCGCCTGGGCTGACGCCAGGAATGTCGAGGTCTTCCAATCAGCCACACCGCTTCAGGATCTGGGTCCCGGCATTCGCCGGGATGAGCGGTTCTAGGAAGGCTGCTCGATCATCCAATCCCGGAACGCCGCCAGGGCCGGCGTGACGGTCCGCGACTTGAGCCAGGTCAGCCAGTACATCCCCGACCCGACCTCCAGGGCGAACGGCCGCACGAGGCGCCCCTGCTCCAGGTCACGGGCGAACATCATCGATGGGGCCAGGGCCACGCCGGCGCCCTGCATCGCCGCCTCGACCATCACCCAGGAGCTGTCGAACACCGGCCCGCGGATCGGCGGCGGGACCAGGCCGGCGGCGGCGAACCAGTCGGGCCAGTCGTCGGCCCGGTAGCTGCGCAGCAGGACCTCGGAGACTAGGGCCTCGGGGGTCTTCAGGCGCTCGGCCGCGGCCGGGGCGCACAGCGGCGTCATCGGGGCGGCGAACAGCGGCGCGGCCTCGGTGCCGTGCCAGGCCCCGTCGCCGAAGCGCACCGCGCAATCCAGCCCCTCGCCGGCGATGTCGATGCGGTTGTTGTTGGTGAACAGGCGCAGGTCGACGAACGGATGGGCTTCGCGGAAGGCCGGCAGGCGCGGCAGCAGCCAGCCCACCGCGAAGGTGCCGACCACCCCGACGCTGAGCACCTCCATCACCCGCCCGGCCGAGAACCGCTCCAGCACCGCGCCCATGCGGTCGAAGCCGTCGCGCACCGTCGGCAGCAGGGCCAGCCCCTCGTCGGTCAGGGCCAGGCCGCGCGGCAGGCGACGGAACAGGCTGGCCCCCAGCCGCTGCTCCAGGCCCTTGACCTGATGGCTGACCGCCGCCTGGGTCACGCACAGCTCGATGGCCGCCCGCGTGAACGACAGATGCCGGGCCGAGGCCTCGAAGGCCCGCAGGGCGTTCAGGGGAAGCTGCGCGCGACTCATCTCGACACCCAAAATTTTCTAGGGTTTTGGCCGAAGTATCATCGTTTGATCCGGGGGTCATCTCTCGCCCATCCTGCGGGCCATGGAGGACCCGATGATCGATCGACGCCAGGTGTTAACGGCTATTTCCGCCCTGCCCGCCCTTTCCCTCGCGCGTCCCGCCGCCTCGGCCGCGACCGCGCGGCTGACCAGCGGCATTAGCCGGGATATTGCCGCCCTGGAGGCCCGCAGCGGCGGCCGGCTGGGCGTCGCCGTGCTGGACACCGCCGACGGCAAGGCCTTCGCCCATCGCGGCGACGAGCGCTTCGCCCTGTGCAGCACCTTCAAGGCCCTCGTCGCCGGCTTGGTGCTCAAGCGCGTGGACCAGGGCCAGGAACGGCTGGATCGCCGGATCCGCTACGGCAGGGGCGTGCTGACGGCCCATTCGCCGGCCACCGAGAAGCACGTCGGCGAGGGCATGACCGTCGGAGCGCTGTGCGAAGCGACGGTCACCCTCAGCGACAACGCCGCGGCCAACCTCCTGCTCCACACCTTCGGTGGCCCGCCGGCCCTGACCGCCTTCCTGCGCGGCCTGGGCGACACGGTGACCCGCCTGGACGGCTACGAGCCCGCCCTGAACGTGGTGCGGCCCGGCGAGATCCACGACACCACCTCGCCCAGCGCCATGCTGGCCAGCCTGCGCGCCCTAACCCTGGGTCCGGTCCTGTCGCCGGCCTCGCGCCAGCAACTGGCCGCCTGGCTGGTCGGCAACCAGACCGGCGACAAGCGCCTGAGGGCCGGCCTGCCCCCTGATTGGAAGAAGAGGGGTTGGAAGGTCGGCGACAAGACCGGCAGCTGGGGCGACGGCAGGGTCGGAACCACCAACGACATCGCCATGATCTGGCCGCCGGGGCGGCCGCCGCTGCTGATCACCGCCTATCTGAGCCGCTCGACGCTGGACGACAACGGCCGCAACGCCGTGATCGCCGAGGTCGCGCGGCTGGCCGTGGCGGCGGGTTTCGGCTCGTAGAGGCCGGGCGCGACCTCGAGCACGCGGCGACGGCCCGCGCCGCAAGCCACTGTTCCTTAAGGCCTTCGACCTATCCCTGCTTTACGGCGTCCCCGACCTGGGCGGTCGGGCGCCCCGCGAAAGCAGCATGACAGAGACCACATCCTCCGCCCCGACGCGGCCGATCTCCAAATGGACGGGCGGCGACATCCTGAAGACCACAGCCTTGGCCGTGGGCGCGGCGATCGGCTACGCCCTGCTGGCCTATCTCTGCGTCGAATTCCCCCAGAACATCGGCCAGGTGGCGCCGATCTGGCTGTCCAACGGCTTCGGCGTGGCCTGCCTGCTGTCGTGCCGCAACCGCCACTGGCCGGCGGTGCTGCTGGGATGCCTGGCCGGCGGCCTGGCGGCGGGGGCCCATGCCGGCGACCTCGCGGCGGTCAATATCGCGCTGGTCAGCTGCAACATGGTCCAGATCTTCGTCTGCGCCTGGGGCATGCGCCGCGCCTGCGGCCAGGAGATCGACCTGGGCCGGGCCCGCGACATGATCGCCTTCGCCCTGATCTGCGGCCTGGCCGTCCCGGTCGCCACCGGCGCCGTGGCCGCTTCGATCCACACCGCCATGCGCGGCGGCGCGCTGCTGGCCAATATCGGCGTCTGGTCGCTGGGCGACATCCTGGGCCTGATGACCATCACCCCCTGCCTGCTGGCCCTGGTGCGCGTGCGCCACTATCTGCGCGAGCGCCCGTTGTCGGCCAGCGGCGTCGCCTGCCTGCTGCTGCTGCTGGCGGTGACCGTCGGCGTCTTCCTCCAGCACCGGCCGCTGCTGTTCGTGATCCCGCCGGTGATGCTGCTGGTCGCCTGGCAGCTGGAGGTGCTGGGCGCGGCGCTGAGCGCGACCCTGGTGGCGGTGGTGGCGGTGATCTTCACCATGGCCGGCCGTGGCCCGATCACGCTTCTGCAGGCGAGTTCGCCCGACCAGGCGATCGTGCTGCAGCTGTTCCTGGCCACGGCGATCTTCATCAGCCTGCCCGTGGCCTCGATCCAGCGGCGCCGGCGCCAGATGCTGCAGGACATGACCGAGGCCAACGCCGCGGCGATCCGCAGCGAGGCGCGCTTCCGCCAGCTGGCTGAAGAAGCCCAGGACATGATCGTCCACAGCAACCTGCGCGGCGTCATCCAGTACGTCTCGCCGGCCTGTGTGGCCATGCTGGGCTACGCGCCGGACGAACTGGTCGGCCGCGAGGGCATGACCGCCGTGCACGAGGATGACCGCGAGGCCGTCCGGGCCATCGTCATCGAACAGATCGCCCACATGGCCGCCCACCACGACAACGGCCCGGCCCGCGTCGAGTACCGCGCGATCCGCAAGGACGGCCAGGTGATCTGGCTGGAATCCCGCCCCGGCCTGCAGCGCGATCCCCTGACCGGGATCGTCACCGGCATCACCGACATCGTCCGTGACGTCACCGAGCAGAAGGCCATGGAGCGCCAGCTGCGCGAGGCCCGCAACGCGGCCGAGACCGCCGCCGAGGCGAAGGGCGAGTTCCTGGCCAATATGAGCCACGAGCTGCGCACGCCCCTGACCTCGGTGCTGGGTTTCGCCCGCCTGGTCGACGACGAGCCGGACCTGTCGCCCGACGCGCGCCGCTTCATCGGCCGGGTGCTGAGCGGCGGCAAGGCGCTGCTGACCACCATCAACGACATCCTGGACTTCTCGAAGCTGGAGGCCCGCCAGCTGGAGCTGAAGCTGGAGCCTGTCGCCCCCGCCCCGCTGATCGAGGAGGCGCTGGACCTGTTCTCGCTGGAGACCGACGCCTGGGGCGTGGCCCTGCGCGCCGAGGGCCTGGCCGGCCTGCCCGCCGACCTGCTGATCGACGGCGGCCGCCTGCGCCAGGTGCTGCTGAACCTGATCGGCAACGCGGTGAAGTTCACCGAGGTCGGATCGATCACCGTCACCGCCGCCTATGACGACGCCGCCGAACGACTGAGCGTCTCGGTGCGCGACACCGGCCCCGGCATCGCCCCCGAGGACATCGACCTGCTGTTCCGCCGCTTCTCCCAGGTCGACGCCGGCCTGACCCGCAAGCACGGCGGCACCGGCCTGGGCCTGGCGATCTGCAAGGGCCTGGTCGAGGCGATGGGCGGCCGGATCGGCGTCGTCAGCGCTCCGGGCGCGGGCGCCTGCTTCAGCTTCGACATCGTCGCCCCCTCGACGGCCCGGGCCGAGGCCCACGCCCCCGGGGAGACCGTCGTTTCGCCGCTGCCACCCGCCTGCCGGGTGCTGATCGTCGACGACAACCCCGCCAACCGGGAACTGGTCACCGCCATCCTGACCGCCCTGGGGGCCGAGGTGGCCGAGGCCGTGGACGGCGAGGAAGGCGTAGCCGCCGCCGCTGTCCGCCCGTTCGACGCCATCCTGATGGACCTGCGCATGCCGCGCCTGGACGGCGCCCAGGCCGCCCTGCGCATCCGCGGCGGGGGCGGCCCCAACGCCGCCACGCCGATCATCGCCTTCTCGGCCGACGCCCGTCCCGAGGGCCTGGGCGGGGTCTTCGACGGGTCGGTGTCCAAGCCGATGACCGCCGCCGGCCTGGTCGACGCGCTCAACCGCGCCATGGCCGCCGCGCCGGCCGAGAGGCTGCGGACCACGGCCTGAGCGGTTTTTCGAAGAACATCGATCGTCGAGATTGCACGGCGGGCCGCGCGCGCTAGGATCGCGCCACCCGAGAGCGTGACAGCCGAAAGTGGATGCCGGTTTCGGCGCCTGTCACGCTCTCCCTGCTTGAACGAGCCTGTCCTTCGGACGGGCTCTCGGAGGGCCAGCCATGAGCGACGAACTCGTCTTCTACACCAACCCCATGTCGCGCGGCCGCATCGTCCGCTGGATGCTCGAGGAGGTCGGCGCGCCCTACCGCACCGTCGTGCTCGACTACGCCACGTCGATGAAGGCGCCCGAGTACCTGGCGGTCAATCCGATGGGCAAGGTGCCGGCGATCACTCACCGCGGGGTGACCGTCACCGAGGGCGCGGCGATCTGCGCCTACCTGGCCGACGCCTTCCCCGAGGCGGGCCTGGCCCCGCCGACCACCTCGCCCGAGCGCGGGACCTATTATCGCTGGCTGATGTTCGCCTGCGGGCCGGTCGAGGCGGCGGTGACCAACAAGTCGTTGGGCTTCGTGGTGCCGGACGACCGCAGGGTCATGGCCGGCTACGGCTGCCTTGAGGACACCCTGAACGCCCTGGAACGGGCGGTGGCCGGCAAGGCCTACATAGCCGGCGACCGGTTCTCGGCCGCCGACGTCTATGTCGGCTCGCAGATCGGCTGGGGCATGATGTTCGGCTCGATCGAGAAGCGCCCGGCCTTCGAGGCCTATTGGGCCGGGATCAGCCAGCGCCCGGCCGCCAAGCGGGCGGCCGAGATCGACGACGCGCTGGTCGCCAAGGCGAAGGAAGCCGCGGACGCCTGACGCCCCCTCCGCCACGATGCGTATCCGCATCGCGGCGCCTCCCCCGTGAAACGGAGGAGGTGGCCGGCGAAGCCCGACGGGAGCATCGACGGCTGCAAACCGCCCCCGTCAGTCCGGGACACCCGGATGACGGGGGCTCAGGCCTAGGACAGGACCTGGATCACCACGCGGCGGTTCTGGGCCCGGCCGTCGGGGTTGTCGTTCGGCGCCACGGGATCTTCCTCGCCGTACGAGATCGTCGCCATGCGGTTCAGCGGCACGCCCTGCTTGCTGAGGAACTTGCGCACGGTCTCGGCCCGCTCATTGCCCAGGGTCTCGTTGTACTGCGGATCGCCGGTGGCGTCGGTGAAGCCCTGGATCTCGAGATAGACGTTCTTGTTGTCGCCCTTCAGCTTCGAGGCGAAGTCGGCGAGGCGCTGCTCGGCTTCCGGCGACAGTTCATGCCGGTTCAGCGGGAACTTCACCGAGTCGTCGCTCAGCACCACCGAGTACAGGAACTTGCCCTCGGCCAGCTTGCCGGCGTCGGTCGCGCGTTTCAGCGCTTCCTGGCTGGTCCGGTCGACCTCGGCCAGCTTGGTCTCCGTCCCGTCGACCCGCGTGTTCACCACGCCGACCTGGTCGTTGACATAGCCCTTGGTCGCGCAGCCGCTGACCGACAGCCCGCCAGCCACCAGAGCGCTCACCATCATCATTTTATAATTCATGCTAATCATGGCACACCCTTCCGTCTTTTTTGTTTCAACACCGATCGCCAAGCTGAACTGTTCGACAGCCCAGCAGCGGCGCTTCGTTGGTTAAAAATCGACATTCGAAAGAGGCGAATTCTGGGCCTGTTCTAGACAGACTTGGCCATGGTCGCGAAAGTCTAAGCGACACTTTTAAATAGCGCGCGCGAACGCGGAGCTAGGGCAAAGGTTCCCAATAAATATTTGCAATGTACGGAGGTTGAGTGGCCATCCTGGACCTGTTTTTCCGTCTAGGCCAGACAGAAAAAACGGGCGCGCCTCTTGGACGCGCCCGTCTGGGATTCGCCGCGGCCGGCCTTACTGCAGCGTCGCCTTGCCGATCTCCAGGCCGTCCGGACCGGCGCCGACGGCGATCACCCCGCCGTCCTCCAGCTCGCCGGCCAGCAACTTCCTGGCGATCGGGTCGATCAGGTCCTTCTGAATCACGCGCTTGAGCGGCCGCGCGCCATAAACCGGGTCGTAACCCTTGTCGGCCAGCCACTGCAGCGCCTCGGCCTCCAGGGCCAGGGTCATGCGGCGCTCGGCCAGCATTCTATCGACCCGCTGCAGCTGGATGCGGACGATGTCGCCCATGTTCGCGCGCGACAGGCGCTTGAACAGGATGATCTCGTCGATCCGGTTGAGGAACTCGGGGCGGAAGTGGCCGCGCACCGTGTTCATCACCAGCGGACGAACTTCCTCCACATCGGAGCCATCTTCCTGACTGGCCAGGAACTCGGCCCCGAGGTTGGAAGTCATGATGATCAGGGTGTTGCGGAAATCGACCGTCCGCCCCTGGCCGTCGGTCAGGCGGCCGTCGTCCAGCACCTGCAGCAGCACGTTGAAGACGTCCGGGTGGGCCTTCTCGATCTCGTCGAACAGCACCACCTGGTAGGGACGCCGGCGCACCGCTTCGGTCAGCGCCCCGCCCTCGTCATAGCCGACATAGCCGGGAGGTGCGCCGATCAGCCGGCTGACCGAGTGCTTCTCCATGTATTCCGACATGTCCATACGGGTGATCGCATGCTCGTCGGCGAACATGAACTCGGCCAGGGCCTTGGTCAGCTCGGTCTTGCCCACGCCCGTCGGGCCCAGGAAGAGGAACGAGCCGATCGGCTTGGACGGGTCGTGCAGGCCGGCCCGGGCGCGGCGCACCGCGTCGGAGACGGCTTCCAGCGCCTCGTCCTGGCCGACGACGCGGCCGCGCAGGGCGTCCTCCATCTTCAGCAGCTTCTCGCGCTCGCCTTCCAGCATCTTCTCGACCGGCACGCCGGTCCAGCGGCTGACCACGGCGGCGATCTGCTCGGCGTCGACCACTTCCGGCGTCAGGGCCTTTTCGGACCCGCCGCCGCTCTCGCCGGCCTCGGCCTCGGCCAGGCGACGCTCCAGGGCCGGGATCTCGCCATACTGGATCTGGCCGGCGCGGGCGAAGTCGCCGGCCCGCTGGGCCGTCGCCAGGTCGGCGCGCAGGCGGTCCAGGGCTTCGCGAGCCTGGGCGGCGCCGCCGACCTTGTCCTTCTCGGCCTTCCAGCGGGCGGTCATCTCGTCGCTGCGGAACTGCAGGTCGTCGATCTCGGTCTCGAGGTTTTCGAGGCGCTGCCTGGAGGCCGCGTCGGTCTCCTTGCTCAGGGCCTCGCGCTCGATCTTCAACTGCACCAGGCGGCGGTCGATCTCGTCCAGCTCCTCGGGCTTGCTGTCGATCTGCATCCGCACCCGGCTGGCGGCCTCGTCGACCAGGTCGATGGCCTTGTCGGGCAGGAAGCGGTCGGCGATGTAGCGGTTGCTGAGCGTGGCGGCGGCGACGATGGCGCTGTCGCTGATCCGCACCCCGTGGTGCACCTCGTACTTCTCCTTCAGGCCGCGCAGGATCGAGACGGTGTCCTCCACCGTCGGCTCGCTGACGAACACGGGCTGGAAGCGACGGGCCAGGGCCGCGTCCTTCTCGACGTGCTTGCGGTACTCGTCCAGCGTGGTGGCGCCCACGCAGTGCAGCTCGCCGCGCGCCAGGGCGGGCTTGAGCAGGTTGGAGGCGTCCATCGCCCCGTCGCCCTTCCCGGCCCCGACCAGGGTGTGCATCTCGTCGATGAACAGGATGATCGAGCCCTCGGCGGCGGTGACCTCGCCGAGCACGGCCTTCAGCCGCTCCTCGAACTCGCCGCGATACTTCGCGCCGGCGATCAGGCTGCCCATGTCCAGCGACAGGAGCTTCTTGTCCTTCAGGCTCTCGGGCACGTCGCCGTTGACGATGCGCTGGGCCAAGCCCTCGACGATGGCGGTCTTGCCGACCCCGGGCTCGCCGATCAGGACAGGGTTGTTCTTGGTGCGGCGCGACAGGACCTGGATCGTGCGGCGGATCTCCTCGTCACGGCCGATCACCGGGTCGATCTTGCCGTCGCGGGCGGCGGCCGTCAGGTCGCGGGCGTAACGCTTGAGCGCGTCATAGCCTTCCTCGGCGCTGGCGCTGTCGGCCGTGCGGCCCTTGCGCACGGCGGCGGCGGCGGTCTCCAGCCCCTGGGCCGAGGCCCCGGCGTCCTTCAGGATCTTGGCCGCGTCGCCGCCTTCCTTGGCGATGGCGATCAGCAGGCGCTCGGTGGTGACGAAGGCGTCGCCGGCCTTCTTGGCGCCCTCCTCGGCCGCGCTGAACACCCGGGCGGTGTCGGGCTTCATGTAGAGCTGGCCGCCGGCCCCGTCGACGCGGGGCGTCTTGGCCAGCAGGGCGTCGGTCGCCGCGTCGGCCGCGTCGGGCCGGCCGCCGGCGCTCTGGATCAGGGCGCGGGAAAGCCCGTCCTTTTCCTCGAGCAGGACCTTCAGCAGGTGTTCGGGCCCCAGCTGCTGGTGCCCCTTGGCCAGGGCCAGGCTCTGGGCCGACTGGACCGCGGACTTGGCGCGGTCGGAATAGAGATCGATCTTCATGCGGTATCCCCTCCATGGGCGGATCTGGGCCGTCCGCCTCCTTTGAGCACGGGCGACCCAGGACGGGATTTAGGTGTGGCCGTTCAGCCACACAAGGGCCGCGCCGCAGGAACCTGCGTTCCTCACCTCCCCCGCTCGCGGAGGAGGTGAGACCCTACCACCCCCGCTGAGCAATATAGGCTTCCAACGCCGCGATCCGCGTGGCGTCCGACGGGTGAGTCGAGGCGAACTGCGGGGTGTTGGAGCCGCCGTTGGCCTGCATGTGCAGCCACAGGATCACCGCCTCGCGCGGGCGGTAGCCGGCCCGCTGCATGAAGTCGACGCCCAGGCGGTCGGCCTCCAGCTCCTGCTTGCGCGAGAACGGCAGCAGGAAGCCGTACTTGGCCGCGCCGCCGCCGTAGCTGGAGATCGCCCGGGCCGCGTCGGACGAGCCGGCGGCGGCGCCCAGCACGCCCAGCACCAGGCTGGAGGTCAGAGTCTGCGACTGACGCTCGGCGGCGTGGCGGGCGACGACGTGGCCAGCTTCGTGGCCGATCACGGCGGCCAGTTGGTCGTCGTTGTCGACGATGGTCAGCAGGCCCGTGGTGACCCCCACGTGGCCGCCGGGCAGGACGAAGGCGTTGGGCGCGGCGTCCTCGAACACCGCATAGTCCCAGGGCCGCTGGCCCAGGCCGGCGGCGTTGACGACCCGCTGGCCGACGGACCGCACGCGGGCGTTGGCCGCCCGGTCGCGGCTGACGGTGCTCTTGGCCAGGGCCTGGCTCCACGCCTGCTCGCCGGCCTGAGCCAGGCTGGCGTCATCGACGATGGTCATCTGCTGGCGGCCCAGTTCGGGATTGTAGGCGCAGGCGCAAAGGGCCAAGGCGGCGAGGACGGGAAAGGCGCGACGCAAGGGGAAACTCCGGCGGACAGGCGGCAGGTCCCCAACATGAAAGAGGAGGAACCCCATTGTCTATCGCCCAACGGGGCCAGCCGGACACCTGAAACCTAATCGACGGCCTCGATCACCCGGGCCAGTTGCCGCGGATCGATGGGCTTGGACAGGACGGGCGCGTCGCGCAGGTCGGCGCGCACGCCCTGCTCGCCATAGCCGGTGACGAAGGCGAAGGGGATCTGGCGACCGCGCAGCACGTCGGCGGCGGCGAACGAGGTCTCGCCGTCGAGATTGACGTCCAGCAGCGCGAAATCGATCTGCGCCGTCCGCGCGACCCTCTCGGCCTCGGTCGCCGACGCGGCGGACCCGACGATCGTGCAACCCAGGTCGCCGAGCATGTCCTCGACCAGCATGGCGACGAACAGTTCGTCCTCGACGATCAGGACTCGCAGCGGCTCAAGCCGCGCCCTGGATGAAGCGGCTGGGCTGGCCAGGTTTTGCGAGCGCGGCGCTGATCGTGCAGACGACGCCGGTTGGCGGATATTCGAGCCGGACGTCGCCGCCCAGTTCCCGCGCCAGCCCCCCGGTGATGAGACGACTGCCAAAGCCCTGGCGGCTTGGCGTTGTGACCGAAGGGCCATCGATTTCCTCCCATCGCAGATCCAGCCGCTCGGTTTCTGCGTCCTTCATTCGCCCCCAGGTGAGGGCCACGCGCCCCGCCTCGTTGGACAGGGCGCCGTACTTGGTGGCGTTGGTCATCAGCTCGTGCAAGGCCATCGACAGCGACAGGGCCACCTTGGGGGCCAGGCGGAACGCGGGCCCCTGCACCGCGAACCGCGCCGCGTCCCCGTGGGAGGCGATCAGCGAGTCGACTAGGTCGCGCATCTCGGCGCCGTCCCAGCTCTCGCGGGTCAGCAGGTCGTGGGCGCGCGCCAGGGCCAGCAGCCGGATGGTCAGCGAGTCGCGCGCGCCCTCCAGGTCGGCGGCGTTGCGCAGGGTCTGGCCCGCCACGGACTGCACCGTGGCCAGGGTGTTCTTGACGCGGTGATTGAGCTCGTTGACCAGCAGGCGCTGAAGCTCCTCGGCGCGCTTGCGCTCGGTGATGTCGCGCATCACGCCGGTGAAGAAGCGCTCGCCGCCCTCGCGCCATTCGGCGATCGACAGCTCCAGGGGGAAGGTCGAGCCGTCCTGTCTCCGGCCCGAGACCTCGCGGCCGATGCCGATGATCCGCCGCTCGCCGGTTTCACGGTAGCGCGCCAGGTAGCCGTCATGCTCGCCGTGATAGGGCTCGGGCATCAGCATGCGGATATTGTGGCCGATGATCGCCTTGGCCGAATAGCCGAACAGGCGCTCGGCGGCGGGATTGAAGGCCTCGACGCGCCCGACCTCGTCGATCACCACGATCGCGTCGACCGCCGTGTCGACGATGGCGCGATACCGCGCCTCGACGCCGCCCGCGACCCGGGCCCTCCTGGGCCGATGCTTCTCTGCCTTGAGATCGTCTTCCCTGGTGTCGACCATGGCGGTCTCGCCCCCTGCGATGCCTGGAACACTACCTTCCTAGTTGCGACACATCCAGAGACTTATCTTCCGCGACAGCTCCCATTCTACCGCCCTACCGCCCGTCTGCGTACAGCTTGACCACTTCGTAGAGGAACTGGCGGCCGTTCATCAGCGCCCGGACCTGGATGCGTTCGTTCAGACCGTGGATGTGGTCGCCGTCGACGCCGGCCATCAGGCCCGACAGGCCGTAGGTCGGCACGCCGGCGGCGTTGGTGAAGCGGCCGTCGGTGGCGCCGGTCAGCATGGCCGGGATGAACGGAACCCCCGGCCAGATCCTGGCCGCGACCTTGCCGGCCGGGGCCATGATCCGGGGCGTCAGCGGCGGCGGCGGGCTGACCGGGTCGGGGTCGGCGGCCAGGGTGATCTTGATGGCCGGGTCGGCGACGATCGTTTCCAACTGGTCGCGGATCGCCTTGGGGTCGTTGCCCGGCAGGATGCGGCAGTTGACGTTGGCCTTGGCGCGCTGCGGCAGGGCGTTGGGCGCGTGGCCGGCCTCGACCATGGTGGCCACGCAGGTGGTGCGCATCATGCTGTTGCGGCCCGGATCGCGGGCCAGGATGGCGGCGGCCGCCGCGTCGGTCGGGTCCTTGACCATGGCCCGCATGGCGCCGGCCACCTCGGGGTCCGGCTCGATCCGGGCGGTCTGCTCGTAATAGCCCTTGGTGGCGTCGTTCAGGGCGATCGGGAAGTCGTAGGCGCCCAGCCGCGCCAGGCCGTTGGCCAGATGGTAGATCGCGTTGTCCTTGACCGGGCGCGAGGAGTGGCCGCCGGCGTTGGTCACTTCGAGAGTGTAGTCCATGTAGACCTTCTCGCCGACCTGGATGCCCAGCAGCCGGGGCTGGCCCTTGTCGTCCAGCTGGCTGTCGTCGCCCTCGTTCAGCGCGAAGTCGGCCTTCATGGCCTCGGGATGCTTCTCCAGCAGCCAGGGCACGCTGTTGAACTGGCCGCCCTCCTCGCCGCAGGTCAGGGCCAGCTTGAGGTCGCGCCTGGGCTTGAAGCCCTCCTGCTTGTAGCGCACCAGGCTGTCGGTGAAGATCGCGGCCATGGCTTTGTCGTCGCTGGCCCCGCGAGCGTAGAAATAGCCGTTCTCCTCGACCAGCTTGAACGGATCGCGCTCCCAGTCCGCGCGCTTGGCTTCGACCACGTCGATGTGGGCCAGCAGCAGGATGGCGCCGGCCTTGGGGTCCTTGCCGTGCAGGGTGGCCAGCAGGGCGCCGGCCTTGGGGTGCTCGTCGGGGAAGACCACCCGCACGTCGCTGTCGGGAAAGCCCGCCGCCTTCAGCCGCGCGCCCATGGCCTGGGCCGCCGCCGTGCAGCTGCCTTCCGACGCCGTGGTGTTGATCTCGACCAGCTCCTTGTAGAGCCCGCGGAAGGCGGCTTCGCCGGAGTCCGCGGGGGCGGCCACGGCGGAGGTCGCGGCCAGGGCCGACAGCGCCGCGGCCGTCAGGAGAAAGGTCTTGGTCTTGCCGCGCATGCTCGCCCCCTAATGTGTCGGGGCGAGGCTAGGCGGGGTTTGGCGGTCAACGCAATGGGGGCGCGCCACGACGCGCCGCAAAAGACTTGTCATCCCGGCCGAAGCGCAGCTTAGGGCCGGGATGACAGCAGGAGAGGTGATCGGAAGAAGCCTAGACCTCTTCCGACTCCGGCGCGGCGCTGCCTTCGAAGCTGCGCGGGGCGCGGCGGCGCTTGGGCTTGGCCGGGGCCTCGCCTTCGTCCGAAGCGACGGACGGAGCGGCCGGCGCGGCTTCGGCCGGAGCCTCGGCGCGGGTCGACTTGCGGCCCAGGAAGGCCGGGGCGTGGCTGACGTCGCCGTCCTGGCCGCGCAGCAGCGGCGAGGCCGGAGCCTCGCTGGTCAGCGGCGTGGCCTGGGGCTCGATCACGGCCATCGGATCGCGGTCGCGCGGCGCCCGCTCACGGCGCGGACGCTCGCGGCGGCCTTCGGCCTGGGGCTGCTCGGCGCCCTCGGCGGCGGCCGGGCGATCCTCGCGCACGCGGTCCTCGCGCGGACGCTCGTCGCGGAAGCGGTCTTCCCGCGGGCGATCGTCGCGGGGACGGTCATCGCGCGGACGGTCATCGCGGGGCCGATCGTCACGCGGACGGTCGTCGCGGGGGCGATCCTCACGCGGACGATCATCCCGGGGACGGTCGTCGCGCTGGCGATCGTCGCGGTCGCGCCAACGGTCGCGGCGGCTCTGGCCCTGGCCGTCGCGGTTCTGGTTGTCGCGGGGACGGTCGTCGCGCTGCCCGTCTCTGGGACGGTCGTCCCGGGAGCGGTTCTCGAACCGGTCGCGGCGCGGCTCGCCGCCCTGGCCCTCGCCGCCCTCGCCGTCGGCCGAAGCCTCGGCCTGGGCCGCCTCCGGAGCCTCGGGCTGCTCCTCGGGCTCGGCCTCGAAGTCGATCTCGTAGGCCGAATAGGCGTCCTTGCCGATGATGTCGCTGACGGGGCGATTCGGCTGGATGGCGCGCAGGACGCGGAAATAGTGCTCCGCATGCTGCAGGTAGTTCTCGGCCAGGACCCGGTCGCCGGACGACGTCGCGTCGCGAGCCAGCTGCTGGTACTTCTCGTAGACGCTCTGGGCCGCGCCGCGCACCTTCACGCCCTCGGGGCCGTTCGAATCGAAAGCCCGGTTGGCGTTGTGCTGCTGAGGCTTGCCGCCGCTACCCGCTCCACCGCGATTGTTGCGGCCGCGCTGGCGCTTCATGCCCTTGAAATCTCTCATCTTCTCTTCTGAACCTGTCCGGCGGCGATCTGCGCGTCCGGTGTTTGGCCTCTGGAGCGGGGTGAACCCTGGTAGGTCCTGCCTTCGATGTTCTAGAGACGCTGGTTTCCGTAGAGCCTCCGCCCGGTTCGGGCGCGGCGATCAGCCAGGTCGGCCGTTCGCGCCTGCCGGGGGAGTCTTACGGTCATCGAGACAACCGCTTTTCCCGTCACCCGGCGTTTTGGAAGGAGACCTTATCCGTCTACCGCCTCACGCCAGGGTTTCCAAGGGATTTTTCAGCTCACTATTTGGTACCGGTGACAACGCGGTCGTTGACCGACAGATCCTTGATGGTCCGCACGTTCTGGGCGCCGGCCTCCCTGAACAGAGTCTCGACCGCCTCGGACTGGTCGTAGCCGATCTCGACGGCGAACATCGCGCCGGGCTTGAGCACCCGCAGGATCTCGCCGGCCAGGAAACGATAGGCGTCCAGGCCATCGGGACCGCCGTCCAGGGCCAGGCGCGGCTCATGGTCGCGGACCTCCGGCTCCAGGGTCTCGATCACATGGGTGGCGATGTAGGGCGGGTTGGAGACCACCAGGTCGAAGCTGTCGTCGCCCAGGCCGTTGGTCCAGTCGCCGCGCAGCAGGGCCACCCGGCCGCTGAGGTCGAGGTTGGCGGCGTTCTCGCGGGCCACGGCCAGGGCCTCTTCCGACACGTCGATCCCCAGCCCCTTGGCGGCGGGGCGCTCGGCCAGCACCGCCAGCAGGATCGTGCCCGAGCCGACGCCCAGGTCCAGCATGTTGAACGGTATCTGCTCGGGGAAGGCCTTCAGCACCTCGTCGACGATGACCTCGGTCTCGGGACGCGGGGTCAGGACGTGCTTGTTGACCTGCAGCAGGATCTTCCAGAAACCCTTGCGGCCGATGATGTGGCTGACCGGCTCGCGGCGGGCGCGGCGGTTCAGGAAATCGTCCAGCGTCGCCATCTGGGCCTCGGTCAGCACCCGATAGGGATCGGTGATGATGTCGGTGCGGGTGACGTCGGCGGCCACCTCCAGCAGCAGACGGGCGTCGATGGCCGGCTGGTCGATCTGAACGTTCTTCAGACGGTCCTTGGCGGCGTTCCAGGCTTTGACGAGGGTCAGGGTCATGGGCGGGTTCTTACTTCGCCTTTTCGGCGGGCGCGACATTGTCGTGGTGGCGAGGTTTGCTACCCTCGAGGTCGGAGTCCCCGATGAGCAGACCCACCTCTGTCAGGCTCGACGAACATTTTCAAACCTTCATCGCGACATTGCTGCGCGAAGGACGATACCGGTCAGCCGACCAAGTCGTCCACGCGGGGCGGGCGTTGCTCGAGCATCAGACCAAGCTGGAGGCGCTCAGAACCGCGCTAGGCAAAGGCGAACGGAGCGGCTTCATCGAGAACTTCGACTTCGACGCCTTCATCGAAGAAAAGCTGCAAGGCGAAGGTGTGGAAGCCATCGAGCCCCGCCCTCCTCCACACAGGTAGATCGTGCTAGGCTTGTCCCCATGAAGCCCGAACCGACCAATTTGCATGACTTGGACGAAGACGCCGAAGCGGCGGCCGACGCTGAAGGCCTGGCCGATCTCGACGCTGGCCGCGTCGTTTCGGGCGAGGCGGTGAAGCGCTGGCTTCGTTCGTGGGGAACGGCCGATGTGTTGCCGACCCCACGCATAGGCGATTGAAACAGCCCCCAAGACAGGGCGTCGTGACGCCACAATCGGCGCATGACCACGAAGCCTCAAACCTACACAGTCACGGTCTCCGCGCTCGCGCTCCACCAACTGAAAGAGGCTTGCGCCTATATCCATGCGCAAGGCGCACCACTCGCGGCCCAACGGATGGCGGCCCGATTTGACGCCGCCATCGAAACGCTGGAACGCCACCCGGAGAGGGGAAGGCGGGTCGCACACGGCGTGCATGAGCTCTTGATCGTGCAACCCTACCTGATCCGCTACCGTATCCGCGCGAACGTGGTTGAAGTCGTGCGTATCCGCCATGCGGCTCAGCGGCCCACCTAGGTCTCAAGGCTAGACCACCGCCACCTCATCCCCCTCGGCCACCGCTCCGCCCGCCTCCACCTTCAGGTAGACGCCGCAGAACATGTGGCCGTAGTGGTCGAACAGGGCCTTCACCAGTTCGATGTCGCGCTCGGCCGTGACCGGGTCGACGTGGGTGGCGGCGCAGCGGACGATCGGCTTGAGCACTTCGGCCCTCGCCCCGCCCACCCGCATCGCCCGGCCCGTCCAGTCGTTCTCGACCCAGGCCGGCCAGCCCTCGACATAGAGGTTGGCGCGAAAGCGCAGGGGATCCACCGGCCGGCCCAGCCTGCCCTCCAGGTCGCGGACGCTGGCCAGGTTGACGATCGAGACATAGCCGCTGCGGCTGTCCATGAACCGGTGGTCGCCCGGCCCCTCGATCACGCGCAAGGGGCCCTTGATCTCGCCCTCCAGCAACTTCGCCAGCCAGGCCTCGAACCCGCGCCGCCCCTCGTCGCCGCGCAGGTCGCCGGCGAAGTCGGCCAGGCCCTCGGCCCTGGCGCTGAACATCCCGGTCGCCTCGTCATAGGCCGTCCGCGCCTTGGCCACGGCCGGGATCTTGGCCAGGACCGTGAACTTCATCTTCGAGATGTGGTCGGGCGCTTCGGGGTCGAAGCCGCTGGGCCCCTCCTCGACCGCGTAGAGGCGGTCGCAGGGGAAGCACCGGCCCGCGGCCAGCTCGGCCCGGCCCAGGCGTTCGGGCGTGAATCCCTTGACGGGGTGGCGATAGAGGCTGGCGATCCGGGCTTGCATGGCGCGCAAGGTCGGCGACGACTCGGCGCTTGGCAAGGTATGGCTTGGGCCGGCGGAACGGAGGCGCGGCCGACGTGTTCCCCCAGCGGAGGGCCCAGACCATGACCGACCCCGTGCCGCGGCGCCCGATCCGGTCGTGGATCGCCTCTCGGCCCTATCATCTGGCCCCCTGGATCGCGCTGCTGGCCCTGGTCCCCTTCGTGCTGCCCAAGCCCGGACGTCCGCACGGGCCGCACGAGACGCCGCTGGACCATCCGCCGGGCCTGTCCGAGGACCGGGCCATGCCGCCGCACGACTTCGACAGGGCCGAGCCGATGCGCGGCCGGGCGGCCCGGCACCCGCACCGCATTCCCGTCCTGGGCTGGCGCGACATCCTCTGGCGCACCTTCCGCGAGATCAGCGTCGACCGCCTGCCCGCCGTGGCCGGCGGCGTGACCTTCTACACCCTGCTGGCCATCTTCCCGGCCATCGGCGCCTTCGTCTCGCTGTACGGCCTGTTCGCCGACGTCGGGGCGGTCGAGAAGCAGCTGCAGGAGATGTCCAACGTCTTCCCCGCCAGCGTCGTCAACATCATCGGCGAGCAGATGCTGCGCCTGGCCAGCCAAGAGCAGACCAAGCTGGGCGTGGCCTTCGTGCTCAGCCTGCTGCTGTCGATCTGGTCGGCCAACGCCAGCATGAAGGCGCTCTTCGACGGGCTGAACATCGCCTATGACGAGGACGAGAAGCGCCATTTCCTGGCCAAGACGGCCTGGACCTACGCCTTCACCTTCTGCGCCCTGCTCTACGCCGTGGTGCTGGCCGGCGTGCTGATCGCCGCGCCGGTGCTGTTCGAGCGGATCGGGCTGAGCTCGGCGGCGGCGATCTGGATCCCGCTGCGCTGGCTGATCGTGCTGGCGGTGACGGCGGTCGCCTTCGCCATGCTGTACCGCTTCGCCCCTTGCCGGGCCCGCCCCCGCTGGCGCTGGGTGATCTGGGGCGCGGTGTTCGGGGCGGCGGCCTGGCTGGGCGGCTCGCTGGTGTTCTCGGTCTATGTCAACCGCGTGGCCCATTACGACGCCACCTACGGCCCGCTGGGAACGGTGATCGCCTTCATGGTCTGGATGTGGTTCTCGATCATGACCGTCCTGGTCGGGGCCGAGCTGAACGCCGAGATCGAGCACCAGACCGCCATCGACTCCACCACCGGCCCCGAGAAGCCGATGGGCCAGCGCGGCGCGGCCATGGCCGACACGGTGGGCCTGGCCTTCCACCCCTGGGAGATCATCCAGCGCGAGGCGGGCGCGGTGAAGCGGGTGTCCGGCCGCTACTGGGGCCACGCCCGCGGGCTGGGGCGGACAAAGCCGCCGCCGGAACCGCCCAAGCCCTGAGGCGGGACTATCGCCCTGGCCCACGCTCGCCTATGTCCAGGCGGTGGCGTTCGGGGAGCATGGCCTTGGCGGGAACGAGAACGGCGCGGCCGACGGCCGCGGGGGGCGAAGTCAGGACGCCGGTCAAGACGGCCTGGACCTCGTCGATCAGCGCGGCCGTGCTCGCCGCCTGCGCGATCGGCGCGGCGGTCTGGAACCGCCTGACGCCCGATGTTTACGCCGATGGCCTGACCGATCTGATCGCGGCGGGCTTTGTCCTGGCGGCGGCCTACACCGTCGCCGCCGTCCAGGTCGGCTACACTCGCCTGCTGTCCGACCGCGTCGAGCATCGCGAACTGTTCCGCGAACGCGTCCTACGCCGCGCCCAGGTCGCCGGCTATCGCCCGCAGCTGGCGACCAAGCAGATCCGCCTGGTCGCCGTCCCCGGCGAGGCCAAGGATCTGGTCGTCCCCCTCAATGTCGTCGAGAACCCGGTCTGGGCCGCCTGGCTGGAGACCTTGAAGGACCTCGACATCGAGGACCATAACGCCGTCATCGACGTGATGGCGGCCGATACGCGGCTGGGTCGCAATCCCGAGCAGCGGCTCCAGGCCCTGGGGTCCCTGCACCGCCTGGCCGCCTACCTGACCTGGGGCGGCCTGGCCCTCGCGGCCTGGATCTTCGTCTATCCCCGCCCCTATGAGCTGGCGATCCTGGCCGGCGTCCTGACACCGCTGATCGCCCTGGCCGCCGCCAACCTATGGCCCGGCCTGGTGGTGTTGATCGGAGGGGACGACAACGACCCGCACGTCAATTTGACTATGTTCTGGCTCGCGCCCAGCGCCGCCCTGGCGCTTCGCGCCCTGTTCGACATCCACACCGTGGACTGGCTGCCGCCGATCGGCGCGGGCGCCGCCCTGGCCGCCGCGCCTTTCGCCCTGGCCTGGCGCGTCGAGAAAGCGGCCGGCCATCCATGGCGCGCGATCACCTCGGCGTTCGTGGCCCTGGCCTGGGGTTGGGGCACGATCAGCCTGGCCAACGCCCTGTTCGACCGGGCCCCGGCCGTCGTACATCCGGCGACCGTCGTCGAACGAACCGGCTCGGCCGACAAGGATCCGGGCCTCACCCTGCGCGTAGCCGACGCCGCGCCGTCCTTGCCCGTCCTGAAAGAACTCGGCGTCTCGCAGGCCCGCTACCGCGCCGTCAGGGTCGGCGACCGCGCCTGCGTGGCCATCCACCCCGGCTGGCTGGGTTGGCGCCGCGCCCAGGTCGTCGACTGCCCCTCCGCCCGCTGACCCACGCCTTCCAGGACCACCCCATGATCTTCGCCCCCGCCCTGCCTTCCGAATTCCCCGCCATCGTCGACCTGGTCAATTCCGCCTATCGCGGCCAGGGCGCCCAGGCCGGGTGGACCACCGAGGCCGGCTATATCGACGGCCAGCGCATCGACCTGGAGAGCCTCAAGCAGGACCTGGCCGAGGCGCCGAACGCCGTCCTGCTGACCCTGCGCGACGCGGAAGGCGGCCCGCTGCTGGGCTGCGTCTGGGTCGTACCCGACGCCGAGGTTCCGGAGGGCGACGCCTGGTACCTGGGCATGCTGACCATCCGCCCCGACCAGCAGGACCGCCAGCTGGGCCGGGCCCTGCTGGCCCACGGCGAGGCCTACGCCCGGGACCGGGGCGCCCGGCGCGTGCGCCTGACCGTCGTCCATCTGCGCGACACCCTGATCGCCTGGTACCAGCGCCGGGGCTACGCCCTGACCGGCGAGACCAAGCCCTTCCCGGTGGCCGAGCGGTTCGGACGGCCGCAGCGCGCGCTGGAGTTCGTGGTGCTGGAGAAGGGGCTGTAGGAGGGTCGGAGGTCTAGAAACCCTCTTCCAGGCTCGCCAGCCTGGCCGCCTGGTCCTCGGCGATCAGCGGCTTGATGATGTCGTCCAGGGCGTCGCCCTCCATCACCTTGGCCAGGTTGTAGAGCGTCAGGTTGATCCGGTGGTCGGTGACCCGGCCCTGCGGGAAGTTGTAGGTGCGGATGCGCTCGGAGCGGTCGCCGCTGCCGACCTGGCTCTTGCGGGCGTCCGAGCGGGCGGTGTCCAGCGCCTCGCGCTGCATGTCGTAGAGGCGCGCCTTCAGGTTCTTCATCGCCCGGGCGCGGTTCTGGTGCTGGCTCTTCTCCGACGACGTCACCACCACGCCGGTCGGCAAGTGGGTGATGCGCACGGCCGAGTCGGTCTTGTTGACGTGCTGGCCGCCGGCCCCGGACGAGCGGTAGGTGTCGATCCGCAGGTCGCTTTCGTTGATCTCGATCTCGACGTCCTCGGCCTCGGGCAGCACCGCGACGGTGGCGGCCGAGGTGTGGATGCGGCCTTGCGCCTCGGTGGCCGGCACGCGCTGGACGCGGTGCACGCCGCTCTCGAACTTCCAGCGGCCGAACACGCCGTCGCCGGTGACCGAGGCGATGATTTCCTTGTAGCCGCCCATCTCGCCTTCCGAGACGCTGTCGATCTCGACCCGCCAGCCCTGCAGCTGGGCGTAGCGCTGGTACATGCGGAACAGGTCGCCGGCGAACAGGGCCGCCTCGTCGCCGCCCGTGCCGGCCCGCACTTCCAGGATGGCCGAAGCGTTCTCGTCCTTGTCGCGCGGGGCCAGCATCAGAGCCAGCTCGCGCTCCATGACCGGCAGCTTCTCGTCCAGCGCCGCCTTCTCGTCGGCGACCATCGCCGCCATTTCCGGGTCGCCGGCCATTTCCTCCAGCTCGGCGCGCTCGGCGCTGAGCTTGGCCAGGGCCTCGACGGCCTCGGCCACCGGGCGTAGCTCGGCGTGCTCCTTGGAGAGCTTGACGATCTCGGCCCCGTCCGTGGCCGCGCCCATGCGGGCTTCGACTTCGCGGAAGCGGTCGAGAACTTGGTCGAGGCGGGCCTGGGGCAGTCGCAAGGGGAAACGTCACGCAGTGGAGGAACGGGCGGTCTCTCTACCGCTCCGGACGCGCCGCGTCACCCCTTGGCGGGAGCACCTGTAAAGCGCGGCCATGCGCCCCTATCTCCCGCACGCGGCCGTCTCATCCCCCAGGCCGCGCCTCTCCTCGGAGCTCTCCATGCCCCTGTCGATGCATCGCGCCTCGGTTCCCGTCTTCGTCCGCGCCCTCAAGGTGCTGGCCACCCTGCTCGAAAAGGGCGAGGCCCACGCCAAGGCCCAGGGCCTGGATCCCGACGCCCTGGTCGCCGCCCGCCTGGCCGACGACATGCTGCCGCTGTCGGGCCAGGTCCAGCGCGCCTCGGACGCCGCCAAGGGCGCGGTGTCGCGCCTGACCGGGGTCGAGGCCCCCGCCATGCCCGACGAGGAGTCGACCTTCGCCCAGCTCCAGAAGCGCGTGGCCGACACCCTGGCCTACGTCCAGAGCGTCGACCCCAAGGCCTTCGAGGGCGGCGAGGACCGCACCGTCGAACTGAAGTTCCCCGGCGGGACCCTGACCTTCACCGGCGAGGACTACCTGTTCGACTTCGCCCTGCCGAACTTCTTCTTCCACGTGGTCACCGCCTACGACATCCTGCGCCACAACGGCGTGCAGATCGGCAAGCTGGACTATCTGGGGCCGGCGCAGGGCTAGATCGCGGCGGAAGCCCACACACCGTTGTCATCCCGGAAAGCGCGCAGCGCTTGTCCGGGACCCAGGTGAACCGCAAGGCCTTCGCCCAGTCCCCTGGGTCCCGGACAGCCCCTACGGGGCTTCCGGGATGACAACGATTTTGGGTTCACTGAACCGCCTTCACCTCCACCGACGCCAGCATCCGCGGCGACCGCCCTGGGCGCAGGTCGCCGTCGACGACCAGGCGGTAGGGTCCTTCCTTGGCGTCCAGCGGCTGGCCGTCCTTGCTGTCGGCGATAATCACCGGATTGGCGCGGTAGATCGGGTCGGTCTCGCCCAGGGAATAGGTGCTGGTGAAGCCGTCCGAACCCTTGGCGATCACCACCTGGTTCAGGTAGCGACCCATCAGCCGGTCGCCCGACACCACCCCCGCCCGGCGCAGGGCCGCGTTCAGCAGCGCGCCCTCGTAGGTGATCTGCTTGCCGTGGGCGGTGAAGGTCGCCTTGGCGCGTGGCAGGGCCTTCAGGTCGGCCGGGGTCAGCACCACGGTGTCGCGACCCTGGACGGTGACCTTCAGGTCCTGGGCCAGGACCGGCGTGGCGGCCAGGGCGGCCAAAGGGGCGACGATGGCGGCGAGGAGAAACGTCGGGCGCATGGCGGGGACCTTCTGTGGAGGTTCGATCTGGGGCCGATGCGCGCCGCCGAGCAAGCCCCTTCCGCTCACCCCGGCATTCGCCGGGATGAGCGGATTTCAGGGAAAAGCTCAGTACAGCAGCGTCTTCCCGATCACCCCCGACCCGTCCGGCAGGGGCGAAAGCTGCTTGATCATCACCTGGCTGCCCTTGGCGAACCAGAAGCGGGTGATCGGCATTTCCGGGTGGTTGTAGTCGGCGGTCACCACCCAGCAGTCGACCTTGCCGCCGCCCGGCAGGTTCAGCACCTCCGACCCCGCCACCTTGAACAGATAGGCCGCCGGCGGGCCGCCGCCCGGATGGGTGAAGACGATGCTGGCCTCGTAGCCCGCCGCCAGGGGCAGGGCCTGGAGGAACTCCATGTCGGTCTCGAAGTTGAAGCTGGGTTGCGGCGAGGCGACCTCGAAATCCTTGGCGGCGTTGTCGGCCAGATCCTTCAGGCCGACGATCTTGTCGGGCTGGAAGGCGTAGCCCTCGACCTTGGCCGCGCCGTCCTTCTGGGTGCGGCGGACGTGAGTCAGGGGCCGGAAGGTGCCGAGCTCGAACCAGCTGTCCAGCTGGCGGTCGGACGGCGCGGCGCCGACCCCGTCCCAGTGCTGGACGATGTGCAGGCGGCGCTGGCCGTCCTGGTCCTCGAAGCGGACCTCGCGGGTCCAGACGTCGGCGACGCGGACCGTGTCGCCGGCCTGCTTGAAGCGCAGATAGCGGTGCACGCCCGGCTTGAGGTTGGCGAAACGGGCCAGCGGCTGGCCGACCGGCACGGGGGTGACGGCGGCCTGGGCCGAGCCGGCGGCGAGCAGCAGGGCGGCGCAGAGGGCGGAACGGACGGCAAGCGACATGGACGGCTCCGGATTTTCGTCGCCGCACCAGACCCCAACCGTCCGCGCCGGACCACTTACGGTTCGGTAATGCGGCCCCTATCCCCGCGACGACCAGCGCGGCGTCGCGGGCAGGTCGGCCAGCAAGCGCGGTGCTTCCTTCGGGGCCCTGGCGGGACGGGCCTCGACCACCAGCGGGTAGAGCGACACGACCAGCAGGGCGGCCATGGTCAGGTTGAAGGCCCGCAGCACCGGCGGCCGGTCCAGGAACCGCCGCATCCCCTGGCCGAAGCCCGCCCAGGCGGCGCTGCACGGCGCGCCGACCAGCATGAAGGTCCCGGCCACCAGGAACACCCCGGCCGTCGAGCCGTCGGGCATGTAGGTGGTGGCCGCGGTCAGGGCCATGGCCCAGGCCTTGGGATTGACCCACTGGAAGGCGGCGGCCTGCAGGAAGGTCATCGGCTTGGAGCTGGCCTGCTTGTCCGTCACGCCCTTGGCCGTGGCGATCTTCCAGGCCAGCCACAGCATGTAGGCCCCGCCCGCCCACTTCAGCACCTCGTGCAGCACGGGGAAGGCCTTGAACACCCCGCCCAGGCCCAGCCCCATGGCGGCCACCATCACGCCCAGGCCCGCGCTGATCCCCAGGATGTGCAGCACAGTGCGGCGGAAGCCGAAATTCGCGCCCGAGGCCAGCAGCATCATGTTGTTGGGACCGGGCGTGCCGGCGGTGGCGAAGGCGAACAGCACGAAGGCGAGCAGCAGTTGAGCGGTCATGGCGGACACTCCAGACATGGAATGTCACGGTCATCTTGCCAATTGCATCATGTGTCAAAAGCTATATTGTTCCAGTGACAATTTTGGAGATCCCTGATGGCCGGCTGGACCCCGACCCTCCCCCCTGGCGAGAGGCCCCTGTACGAGCGCCTGCTGGACGCCCTGCGGGAGGACATCGCCTCAGGGGCGCTGGGCGACGGCGACCGTCTGCCGCCGCAGCGCGACCTGGCCCACCGCCTGGGCCTGGGGCTGGGCACGGTGACGCGGGCCTATGTCGAGGCCGAGAAGGCCGGGCTGGTGCAGGCCCATGTCGGGCGCGGCAGTTTCGTGCGCGGGGTCGGGGTCGCGTCGCGGCCGGCGGCCGAGGATCCGGGGCCGATCAATCTGAGCCAGAACATCGCCCCCGTCGGCCCGGGCGGCGAGCGGATCGCCCAGACCCTGGCGCGGCTGCAGCGCCGCCCCGACCTGCTCGACAACCTCGCCTACGCGCCCTCGGCGGGCCTGGAAGCCCATCGCCGGGCCTTCGCGACCTGGTTGTCGCGCACCGCCGGCGTCGAGCGCGCCGACTGGCGCCAGCTGATCTGCTGCGCCGGGGCCCAGCACGCCCTGAGCCTAGCCCTGGCCGCCCTGTGCCGGCCGGGCGACGAAGTGCTGTGCGAGGCCGCCACCTTTCCCGGCGCCCGGGTCCTGGCCGCCCACGCCGGCTATCGGCTGACCGGCGTGGCCATGGACGGCGAAGGCCTGCTGCCCGACGCCCTGGACCAGGCGGCGGCGAACGGGGCCAAGGCGGTGTTCGTCCTGCCCACCCTGCAGAACCCCACCGGCCGGATCATGGGCGCCGCCCGCCGCGCCGACATCGTGGCCGTGGCGCGCCGGCGCGACCTGTGGATCATCGAGGACGGCATCTATGCGATCTTCGGCGGCGACGCCCCGCCGCCGCTGGTCGACCTGGCCCCCGAGCGGACGATCCACGTCTCGGGCGTCTCCAAGGCCCTGTCGCCCGGCCTGCGGGTCGGTTTCCTGCTGGCCCCGCCCGGCGACCTGTTCGAGCGGGTCGTCCACGCCGTGCGCGCCCAGTTCTACGCCCCGCCCAACTTCGGCGCCCTGATCGCCACCCAGTGGATCGAGGACGGCTCGGCCGAGGCCATCGCCGGCGAGATCCGTGACGAGATGACCATCCGCCTGGCACTGGCCCGCCGGATCCTGGGTGAGGCCGTCGAGAGGCCGATGTCGGCCAGCGCCCCGCACGTCTGGCTGCCGATGTCGGAACTGGAGGCCGAGCGCCTGGCCGGCCGGGCCCTGCGCGGCGGCGTCGAGCTGACCCCGCCCTCGGCCCCGATCGTCGCGCCCGGCGCGACCGCCGGCGTACGCCTGTGCCTGGGCGCGGCCCGCGATCGCGACGAGCTGGAGCGGGGCCTGGGGATTGTCGCCGCCGCGCTGGCGGGCGTGGACGAGCGCTCGCGGGCGATGATCTGAGGTCGCCGCCGATTTGTTCTAGCCCTCGCCGCCAAGGCGCCCGACATCATCCGGTCCAGGACATCACGAGGAGCCGCCATGGCGACCGCCACCGCCCGCATCAGCGACGCCCGCTACGCCACCGCCATCACCACCGGCCGCCACGCCCTGACGGCCGACGAGCCCGAGCGCAACGGCGGGGCCGACGTCGGCCCCGCGCCGTTCGACCTGCTGCTGGCGTCCCTGGGCGCCTGCACCGCCATGACCCTGAAGATGTACGCCGAGCGCAAGGCCTGGCCGCTGGAGTCGCTGGAGGTGCGCCTGCACTACCACGGCGGCGAGACCCCGCCCCGCATCGAGCGCGTGCTGGTTCCCACGGGGCCGCTGGACGAGGCGCAACGAGCCCGCCTGGCCGACGTCGCCGAGCGGACGCCGGTGACCCTGGCGATCAAGGGCGGCGTGCCGATCCAGACGTCGCTGGGAGATGCTCCCC
>Ga0065165_1000732_pt1 | contig 45731 bp, 41 predicted proteins | sample AraplaMF_Cvi_mMF_FD_63813 | JGI IMG/M metagenome (GOLD analysis project Ga0065165, IMG submission 63813) | Arabidopsis root microbial communities from the University of North Carolina, USA - plate scrape MF_Cvi_mMF (version 2) (version 3) | ecosystem: Host-associated > Plants > Roots >...
CAAGTGCGGCGGGCACTTCGTGACCCATCCGCACGAGGTCGCCAAGCACTACGTCTGCGGCCTGTGCAACCCGCCGGCGCGTGCCGGCAAGGGCAAGGCGGCCGGCGGCATCCAGATGCATTGAGGGCGCCGTCATGGCCGCCCGACTTCCCCGCCCCGCCTCGGGCGACGCGCCCTCTGCCCTGCGCTGGCCGACGCTGGCGCTGCTGAGCTGGGGCGCCTGTTTCGTTGTCTGGCGACTTTTCGGGCCGGATTGGCCGGCCGCCATCGTCGCCTCGGGGCTCGGACTGATCCTCGCCGGGCTGCACCGCCAGACCTGGCGGCGGATGATCGTCGCCTCCGGCTTTCCGCTCGCGCTGCTGTTCACCGGCACCGACCTGCCGGCCTGGATCTGGCTGATCCCGCTGGCCGTGCTGGTGCTGGCCTATCCGCGCCGCGGCTGGAGCGACGCGCCGCTGTTCCCGACGCCCCACGACGCGCTGCGCGCACTCCCCGAGCGTGTGAAGTTGCACGACGGCGCCCGCGTGCTGGACGCCGGCTGCGGGTTGGGCGACGGTTTGGTGGCTCTTCGCCGCGCTTATCCGGGCGTGCGCTTCGCCGGCATTGAATACAGTGGCTTCCTGTGGCTGCTGGCCCGCCTGCGCTGTCCCTGGGCTGAGATCGCCCGGGGCGACCTGTGGGCCCAGTCGTGGCGCGACACGGACCTGGTCTACCTGTTCCAGCGGCCCGAGTCGATGCCGCGCGCGCTGGACAAGGCGCGCACGGAGATGCGGCCGGGCAGTTGGCTGGTCAGCCTGGACTTCCCGCTGCCGGGGCAACCCGTCTTTGCGCAGCTGGACACCGGCACCCGCCATCAGCTCCACGTCTACCGGGTACGCGATCTGCGCGCCTGAGGCCGGAGCGCGACCCGCCGGAAGAACGACACACGAGACAGCGACGCCCGATCGGCGCCCGCGCGAGACACCGGCCGTGACAGGTCGGGCTCAAGCGGGTGGGGAGCCGGTCGATAAGGGATGAGATGGCCCGGACCGCGAGGGGACGCGGCGACTACTTCAGGACGGAACGAATTCCATGTTTGTCATCATCGGTTGGCTGCTGGCACTGGCCTGCATCTTCGGCGTGTTCATCGCGCACGGAGGCAACATCAGCGTGGTGCTGCACGCGCTGCCGTTCGAGATGACCACCATCTTCGGCGCGGCGATCGGCGGCATGCTCGCCACGAATCCGCCCAAGGTCATGAAGGCCACCATGAAGGGGCTGGGCGACTGCTTCAAGGGCAGCAAGTACACGAAGGCCCGCTACATGGAGCTGCTGGCGCTGCTCTACGACATCCTTCAGAAGGCGCGCAAGGAAGGCCTGATGTCCATCGAGAAGGACGTCGAGGATCCGCACAGCTCGCCGCTGTTCCAGAAATACCCGGCGGTGGGCAACGACCACCACGTCACCGAGTTCATCACCGACTATCTTCGGATGATGGTCTCCGGCAACCTGAACGCGCACGAGATCGAGTCCTTGATGGACGCCGAGATCGACACGCACCACCACGAGGCTTTCCTCGCCGTGATCGCGCTGCAGCGCCTGGCGGGCGGGCTGCCGGCCTTCGGCATCGTGGCCGCGGTGCTGGGCGTGGTGAACACGATGGGCTCGGTCGGCCAGCCGCCGGCGGTGCTGGGCGGGATGATCGGCTCGGCGCTGGTCGGCACCTTCCTCGGCATTCTCCTGGCCTATGCCTTCGCCGAGCCGCTGGCCGGCGCGCTCGAGGCCAAGGTCGACGAGGCCGGCAAGGAACTCCAGTGCATCAAGACCACGCTGCTGGCGTCGATGCAGGGCTACGCGCCGCAGGTGGCGATCGAATTCGGCCGCAAGGTGCTCTACTCGACCGAGCGCCCGACCTTCGCCGAGCTCGAAGGCCACGTGAAGAAGAAGTGAACAGGGTGAAACGCCATGGCCGGTGACGCCAAGAAGCTCCAGCCCATCATCATCAAGCGCGTCAAGAAGGGCGGCCATGCCGCCCACGGCGGCGCGTGGAAGATCGCGTATGCCGACTTCGTGACCGCGATGATGGCCTTCTTCCTGCTGATGTGGCTGCTCGGCTCGACGACCGAGGGCGACAAGAAGGGCATCGCGGACTATTTCGCCTCGCCGCTGAAGGTGGCGATGTTCGGCGGGTCGGGCTCCGGCGACGCCTCGCACATCATCAAGGGCGGTGGCCAGGACCTGACGCGCCAGACCGGCCAGGTGAAGGCTGGCGATGTCGAATCCCCTCGGAAAACCATCAACCTGAAGGCCCTCAAGGAAGAGCAGCGCCGGGCGGAGCGCGTACGGCTGCAGCAATTGAAGGACAAGGTCGAAAAAATCATCGCCGACAACCCAAAAATTGCGGCATTAGGTGGACAAATCCGGCTCGACATGACACGCGAGGGCTTGCGGATTCAAATCGTGGACGAGAATAATCGTCCGATGTTTGACAGCGGCAGCGCGGTGGTAAAGCCGTATATGCGCGAGTTGCTGCAGGAACTCGGCAACGTGTTGTCCGAGGTGCCCAACCGGCTGACGCTGGAAGGACATACGGATTCGCAGCCGTTTTCTGCGGGCGAGCGTGGATACAGCAACTGGGAGTTGTCGGCGGACCGGGCCAATGCCTCGCGGCGCGAGCTGGTGGCGGGCGGTTTGCCGGATGCCCGGGTCCTTCGCGTGCAGGGCTTGGCGTCGAGCAAGCTGCTCGATACCAAGGATCCCAAGGCTCAAGTCAATCGCCGCATCAGCATCATCGTGATGAATCGCGATGCCGAGGATGCGGTGCTGAAGAACCTGCCCGACGAGGACGAGGACGCTTCAGACCCCGCGGCCAGCGCGCCGCAGGCCTCAAGTTCCGCGCCTTTGGGTCGATGACGTTCCGGATCGACGTTCGGTCGTCTATAACCAGATCTCGCCTTAAGCCCTCCAGTCCCCTCAGAGGAACGCCATGAGCACTGACATGAAATTCTTGATCGTCGACGACTTCTCGACCATGCGCCGGATCGTGCGCGGTCTGCTGAAGGAGATCGGCTACAACAACGCCGAAGAGGCGGAAGATGGCGTCGAGGCCCTGAGCATGCTGAAACAGGCGAAATACGATTTCGTCGTCAGCGACATCAACATGCCCAACATGAATGGCTTCGAGCTGCTCAAGGCCATCAAGGAAGATGCGACGCTGAAGCACCTGCCGGTGCTGATGGTGACGGCCGAGGCGCGCAAGGAGGACATCGTCCTGGCGGCGCAGAGCGGTGCGGCGGGCTACATCGTCAAGCCGTTCACGAAGGCCACGCTGGAAGAAAAAGTCCAGAAGATCATGCAGAAGCTGGCCGCTGCGGCCTGATGCTGGGGAGTCCACCATGCAGATGGAAGAGCTGGCCAAACTGACCTCGCAGTCCAACGAGCCGCTGACGGTCTCGCCGGAAGTGTTCCAACAGATCGGCACGATCACCCGCGTGCTGCACGACACGATGCAACAGCTGGGCGTGATGCCCAAGCTGCAGGTCGCGACCGACGGTCTGCCCGACGCGCGCAGCCGCCTGACCTACATCGCCAACAAGACCGCCGACGCCGCCAACAAGGTGCTGAACTCGGTCGACCAGGCGAAGGCGGAACACGCCAAGATCACCGAAGCCGCCAACGCGATGGCCCAGGCGATCACGGCGGATCCGGTGCGCGCGGTGGCCTCGGGCGCGGTGCTGAACTTCGTCAAGGAAGTCGAGACCTCGACGTCGAAGATCGACACCCACCTGACCGACATCATGCTGTCGCAGGACTTCCATGACCTGACCGGCCAGGTGGTGGCCAAGGTGGTGACGCTGGCCAACGACCTGGAAGATTCGCTGGTCAAGCTGCTGGTGTCGGTGGTGCCGCCGGAACAGCGCGAGAAGGTCGACCCGAGCATCCTGCAAGGTCCGGTCGTGAATCCGGAAGGTCGCGCCGACGTGGTGACCAACCAGTCCGAAGTGGACGATCTGCTGGCATCGCTGGGCTTCTGATCCCCGGAAGCCGGCTTCGCCGACAAGAAACCCGCGCCCAGGCGCGGGTTTCTGCTTTTTGGCCATGAGATCCCTGCCGCCCGGGAATTGGACGGCCGGAGTTCGGGACGGGAAGACCGGCGGATTTCCGGCCCTTATCCGGCTAAAGCCAATCCCCTTCCGGCCGAACAATGGCGGCGCCACGGCATCGGGCCGTGACCCCACATGGCCGATTCAGACGCACAAGACCGCAACTTACCCGCCTCGCAGAAAAAGATCGAAAGATCGCGCAAGGAGGGTCAACTGCCGCGCTCCCGGGACCTGCCGCATTTCGCGGTGATGGCCACGGGCGGCGCCTTGTTCGCGACCTCGACGCCGTACGCCGTCGACACGCTGCAGCGCATGCTCGAGGGCTCGCTGCGTTTCGACGCCGAACAGCTGCGCACCGCCGGCATGATGACGGAGCGCCTGTCGACGCTGACCTGGCAGGGCGTCATGCTGGGCCTGCCGGCGCTGATCATCCTGGCGATGGCCGCGATCGCGGCGCACATCGCCTCAGGCGGCTGGAACTTCACGATGAAGCCGCTGTCGCCGAAGTTCACCAACCTGAACCCGATCACCGGCTTCGGGCGCCTGTTCCAGATGCAGAACCTGACCACGGCGCTGAAGGCCGTGCTGCTGTCGCTGGTGCTGGGCGTCGTCGGCGCGATGGCGCTGAAGGACCGGATCGCCGGCTTCATCGGGATCATGTCGGTGCCGCTGCCGTCGGCGCTGGCCTTCGCGGGCAAGCAGCTGATGGGCGGACTGATGATGCTGGGCCTGTGCCTGGCGCTGTTCGCCGTGATCGACGTGCCGCTGCAGCGCTTCCAGTACCTGAAGCGGCTCAAAATGTCCCGCGAGGAAGCCAAGAACGAACTCAAGGAAGCCGAAGGCAACCTCGAGATGAAGCACAAGATGCGCGCCAAGGCCCGGGAGCTGGTGAAGCGCCGGATGCTGGCGGCAGTGCCCAAGGCCGACCTGGTCGTGATGAACCCGACCCACTATGCGGTCGCGATCGCCTACGACGAGACCAAGTTCGGCGCGCCGCGGGTCGTGGCCAAGGGCCTGGACCTGCTGGCCTTCAAGATCCGCGATATCGCCAAGGACAACAAGGTGCCGGTGCTGCAGGCGCCGGCGCTGGCCCGTGCCCTGTACGCCCATGCCGAGCTCGACCGGGAGATCCCCGGCGCGCTGTTCGGAGCCGTGGCGCAGGTGCTGGCGTACGTGTACCAGCTGAAGGCCGCGCTGAAGGGGCAGGGCGCCGCGCCTCAAGCTGTACCGAATCCGCCGGTGCCCGATGAGCTCGATCCGCACAAGAAGCCGGGTTGGACGCCGCCGGAAGACGAATTCGACGACCAGTTCCCTGAAGGCAAACCGGCCTGAGGTCGACCGAGCGGGCGGGGCCCGGGCCGGTGCCCCCTTTCCGCTCAATCGCCTCCGCACGCTCGGCATTCGCTTCAAGGGGGCACCGGCCCGGGCCCCGCAGCAGCCGTAGGCGCGATTCCGGGGGGGAAATCACCCCTTTATCCGGCTAAAGGAATACCGGGGCCCGTCGAACAATGGCGACGCTCGACAGTTCCGTCGGGCACCATTTTTCCCCGGCAGTCTCCAGGCAGAAGGTAGAACCGATGAACGAGCTGATGGCCCGTTTGCAGAACCTCCTCGGACCCCGCGCCGCCATCGTGCAGGCGCTCGGGGCCCCGATCGCCATCATCATCATCCTGTCGATGATGGTGCTGCCGCTGCCGGCCTTCGCCCTGGACCTGTTCTTCACCTTCAACATCGCCATGTCCATCATGGTGATGCTGGTGGCCTCGCAGATGGTCCGGCCGCTGGACTTCGCCGCCTTCCCGACCGTCCTGCTGATCACGACGCTGCTGCGCCTGTCGCTGAACGTGGCCTCCACCCGCGTGGTGCTGCTGGAAGGCCACACCGGCGCCGGCGCCGCGGGCAAGGTGATCGAATCCTTCGGCCACTTCCTGATCGGCGGCAACTTCGCCGTCGGCCTGATCGTGTTCGCGATCCTGGTGGTCATCAACTTCATCGTGGTCACGAAGGGCGCGGAACGCATCGCCGAGGTCGGCGCGCGCTTCACCCTGGACGCGATGCCCGGCAAGCAGATGGCGATCGACGCCGACTTGTCCGCCGGCCTGATCGACGAGAAGGAAGCCAAGCGCCGCCGCGCCGAACTGGGCGACGAAGCGGACTTCTTCGGCTCCATGGACGGTGCCTCGAAGTTCGTGCGCGGCGACGCGATCGCCGGCATCCTGATCCTGTTCATCAACATCATCGGCGGCTTCGTCATCGGCGTGGCCCAGCACGGGCTGTCCGCCGGCCAGGCCGCCGACAGCTACATCCTGCTGGCCGTCGGCGACGCGCTGGTGGCGCAGATCCCGGCGCTGCTGATTTCCGTCTCCTCCGCCCTGGTCGTGTCGCGCGTCGGCAAGGACAAGGACGTGGGCCAGATGATCGGCTCGCAGGTGTTCGGCTCGACCAAGGCGGTGGCCATCACCGCGGGCGTGGTCCTGATCCTGGGCCTGATCCCGGGCATGCCGCACCTGGTGTTCCTGATGATCGCCGGCGCGATGGGCTACCTGGCCTACTGGCTGCGCACCAAGGAACAGGCCAAGAAGGCCGCCGAGACGAAGAAGCAGGCCGCCCCGGCCGCCGGCGCGCCGAACCCGGACGCCGAAGCCTCCTGGGACGACGTGGTCGCCGTGGACACGCTGGGCCTGGAAGTGGGCTACCGCCTGATCACGCTGGTGGACAAGACGCGCGAAGGCGACCTGCTGAGCCGCATCAAGGGCGTACGCCGCAAGTTTGCGCAGGACATCGGTTTCCTGCCGCCGTCGGTGCACATCCGCGACAACCTGGAGCTGCGCCCCAGCCAGTATCGCGTGACGCTGCGCGGCGCGGTGATCGGCGAGGCGGAGGCCTACCCGGGCATGTGGCTGGCGATCAACCCCGGTCACGCGACGCAGAAGCTGATCGGGACGCCGACGACGGATCCCGCCTTCGGGCTCCCGGCGGTCTGGATCGAGGACCGGCACCGGGATATGGCGCAAATGGCGGGCTTTACCGTCGTTGATTGCGCGACCGTGGTGGCCACGCATCTTTCACACTTGCTGCAAGTTCACGCGGCCCGATTGTTGGGCCGGGTGGAAACCCAGCAGCTGGTGGATCACCTCACCAAGCAAGCGCCTCAGCTCATCGAAGACGTGATTCCGAAGATGGTCAATGTCGCCGCCCTGCAACGAGTCCTCCAGTTCCTGCTGGAAGAGGGCGTGCACATCCGCGACATGCGTTCCATCGTGGAAAGCCTGGCCGAGAACGCCGGGCAGACCACGGACCCGGCCGAACTGGCCCGTCGCATCCGCGTGCACATCGCTCCGGCGATCGTGCAGCAGATCTACGGTCCGGCGAAGGAACTGGACGTCATCGCCCTCGATCCGGAGCTGGAGCGCCTGGTCACGCAGGCCCTGCACTCGCCTCACGGCGCGGCCCTGGATCCCGGTGTGGCCGACACGCTTGCACGAAGTGCCGCACAGACCGCCCAGTCCCAAGAGGATCGTGGTTTGCCCGCCTGCCTGCTGGTGCCCGACCTGATTCGCGCTCCCCTGGCCCGACTGCTCAAGCGCGCCGCGCCGCGACTGAAGGTCCTGGGACACAGCGAGATTCCTGAAACGCACACGATCCGCATCGGCTCCATCATCGGAGGCACGGCATGAACGTCAAACGCTTTACCGCCCGCAATTCCCGCGAAGCCATGGCCCTGGTCCGCCAGGCCTTCGGCGACGACGCGGTCGTGCTCTCGAACAAGCCCTGCCCGGAAGGGGTGGAAGTGCTGGCGATGGCGCCGGAAGGCATGTCGCAGATCGAGCGGGTCGCCGCCTCGACGCCGCGCGCCGCCCAGCAGCCGCAGCGCCAGGCCGCCGCCCAGCCGCAGCGCCAGGACGCACAGCCGCGCCAGGCGCTCAAGCAACGCCTGGCCCCGACGCCGGCGCCGCAGCGCGCCGAGCCCGGCTTCGGCGGCTCGGTGGGCGACGACGTGAACGCGCTCGGCATGAGCACGCTGTCCTTCCAGGACTACGTGCGCGAGCGCATGCTCAAGCGCCGCTCGGCCGAGATGAACGGCCTGCCCGATCCGATGATGGACGAGCCGGCGCAGCCCGCGTTCTCGCAGGCGCAGATGAACGAATCGGTCGCCTCGATGGCCGCGCAGCGCGACCAGCGCGCGCGTTCGGCGATGCAGACCCTGGGTGCGCGCCGCGTCGACGAGCGCGCCTCGTATGAACAGGCCGCGAAGCCGGCGCCCGCGCCGCGCGTCGTGCCGCCGGTGCTGCGCGACGAGATCCGCGTGCAGCAGCAGGCCATGCAGGACCTGAGCGGCATCGGCCATGGCTTCGGCGGCATGGGCAACCATCCGCTGAACGACATGCCGGCGTCGTCGCGCCGCGAGCAGGAGATGATGACCGAGCTTCGCGCGATGAAGGGCATGATCGAAGAGCGCTTCGGCGCGCTGGCCTTCATGGAGAAGCTGCAGCGCCAGCCGGCGCAGGCGCGCCTGACGCAGAAGCTGCTGGACGCCGGTTTCTCGCCGGCGCTGGTGCGCAAGCTGGTCGAGGGCCTGCCAGCTCAGACGACCGAGGAAGCCGACTCCCACGCCTGGGCCGCCAACGTGCTGGCCCGCAACGTGCAGACAGCCGAGCAGCAGGCGCCTCTGGAAGACCAGGGCGGCGTGTTCGCGATGATCGGCTCGACCGGCGTCGGCAAGACGACGACGACGGCCAAGATCGCCGCGGCCTTCGCGACGAAGTACGGCGCGAGCCAGCTGGGCCTGATCACGCTGGACGCCTACCGGATCGGCGCCCACGAGCAGCTGCGTGCCTACGGCCGCATCCTCGGCGTGCCGGTGCACACGGCGCATGACCGCGCGTCGCTGGAAGACCTGCTGGACCTGCTGTCGTCCAAGAAGATGGTGCTGATCGACACGGCCGGCACGGCCCAGCGCGACAGCCGGACCGCCGAGCTCCTGGAGATGCTGGCGCACAAGAGCATCAAGCGCATCCTGGTCGTCAATGCCGCCCAGCAGGGCGAGACGATCGAGGACGTGGTCGGTGCCTGGCGCGGCGCGGAAGCGCAAGGCGTGATCCTGTCCAAGCTGGACGAGGCGGTGAAGCTCGCCCCGGCGCTGGACACCGTGATCCGCCACAAGCTGCGCGTGCTGGGCGTCACCAACGGCCAGCGCGTGCCGGAAGACTGGCACCGCCTGTCGTCGCAGGCGCTGGTGCAGCGCGCGCTGCGCAGCCACGGCCAGTCGGCCTGGCGCGTGGACGCCAACGACGTCAACCTGATCTTCACCGCCGGTTCCATGGGCGGCGCGACGGGCGCGGCCTCGCCGATGGGACTGAACTGATCCTCCGGGTTAGTGAAGCCTCACTGGCGCGGGGTTGCCAAATCCGGCCACAAGTTCTAGAAAGGGGGAAGGGCTCAGGCTCTTCCCCTTTTGTCGTTGCGAGGACCGTTCAGCAAGCTGACGGCCCGATGAACGCGGCGATCACGAACGGAGGGGAAGGCCGGGCTTGCGTGCCAGGCGCGAAGCGAAGTTGGTCGAGGCGGAACGAGGACTGGGAACGGGAGAGAAAAGCGGGGTGTTTCCCCCTTTCAATTTCCCGTCAAGAGGTGGCCCCCGGGGCGAAACTTCCGGTAACGGCTCCAGCAATGGCCGCTCCCTTTTTCCGAGGGAGACGGTGGCTGGGGTGGAACACGCAAGAGACACAGAGCAGCCCAATGCGCGACTTCAGCAATGCTCCCAAGGACCAGGCCGACGGCCTGCGACGCCTCTTCGCCACGGCGCGCGTGCGCGTGGTGCCGGTGGTGAGCAATCCGCATGTGGTGGGGAGCGGCGCGCTGCTGGAAGGCATGTGCGCGGCGTTCGGCGAGCTGGGCCTGCACACGCTGGTGGTGGACGCCGGCGAGCAGGCGTCGGCGCCGTCGGACCTGGCGGCGGTGGACCTCGCGGCGTGCGTGGAGCCGCTGTCGGCGAAGGTGTCCTTCCTGGCCGCGCGCGGACTGCCGCTGCGCTACATCAACGCCAACGGTTCGGCCGCCCAGTTCCTGGAGGCTGTGACCGATGCGGCGCCGTTCGCCGATGTTGTCCTGCTGCACGCGAGCGCGGCGGAGCTGAGCCGGGTGCTGGTGTCGCGCGAAGTGCGGCCGGTGCTGCTGGCCGACACCGACGTGCAGAGCGTGACCTACGCCTACGCCGGCATGAAGTGGCTGACGCAGCGCGCCGGCCTGATGGTCTACAGCCTGCTGCTGGCCTGCAATCCGCAGCTGCGCCTGGCGGAGCGGATCGCGCAGCAGCTCTCGAGCTGCGGCGACGGATTCCTCGGCGCGGTGCTGCGCGAGTGGGCCTGCATGGATCCCCGCCAGCCGGTGACCGCGCCCTTGACGCACGAGCTGCGTCACATGGCGCGGGAGCTGCTGCTGGCTTCGGTGCCCGGTGCGGCGCTCGACAGCGCTGCTGATGCGATGCCGCTGCGTCCGCGGCCGATGTGGCAGCCCAAGGCCGGCCGCGCCCCGCAAGGCGTGACCCTGGCTGCGCATTGACGCCGGATTGGAGACGAGACGATGTACACCGCCAAGGGACAACTCGACAACAACTCGCTGATCCGCCAGTACAGCCCGCTGGTTCGCCGGCTGGCGCACCAGATGATCGCGAAACTGCCGGCCAACGTCGAACTGGACGACCTGATCCAGGTCGGCCTGATCGGCCTGACGGACGCGCTGTCGCGCTTCGATACGGCGCAGGGCGTGCAGTTCGAAACCTTCGCGACGCAGCGCATCCGCGGCGCGATGCTGGACGAGCTGCGCGGCAGCGACTGGATGAGCCGGGGCAACCGCCGGCAGCAGCGCTCGATCGAGAGCGCTGTGCACAAGCTCGAGCAGAAGCTGGGGCGTCCGCCGCAGGAGTCCGAGATCGCGGCGGAGATGGGCATTTCGCTGGGCGAGTACCAGGAGATGCTGGGCAAGGTGAGGGGGACGCAGCTGGTCTATCTGGAGGACATCTCCGGGGACGACGACAGCGACGACTACCTCGATCGGCACGTGAGCGACGACTCGGCGGATCCGATGTCGATGCTGCGGGACCACCGCATGCGCGAGGCGCTGGTGGAGGCGATCAAGAACCTGCCGGAGCGCGAGGGGTATGTCATGTCCATGTACTACGAACATGACATGAACCTGAAAGAGATCGCGGCGGTGCTGAAGGTGACCGAATCGCGGGTGTGCCAGCTGCACAGTCAAGCGATTGCCCGATTGCGCGTGAAGCTGCGCGACTGGTAAAACGAGCCGCATAGTGCGGCCGCAGTCCTTGTGGTCCAAGAACCATGAGGGGAGCGTCCGATGTGGGACTCATTGCGCAGGCGCGCCGGGAAGGCGGCGCCTGACGCGTCGGTGGACGGAGCCGAAGTCGGTTTCCGGGAGCCGGCGATGCAGGGCAACACCACCAAGGTCGTTCGAGAGCTCTCGAGCGGCGTTTCCAAATTGGGCCGCGACGCGGCCGAAGTGCGCGGACTGCTGGAGGACACGCAGAAGGTCGTGACCTCGCAGGCGCACGCGATGCAGGCGCTGGGCGCGGAGCTCGAGCAGGTCCGGCATGCGCAGGACGGCATCAATCAATCGACGAACCAGACGCGCGAGGCGGTGGGCCGCGCGCGCACGGCCTTGTCCGGCGTGGGCGAGGAAGTGGGCGGGATCGTGGCGACGCTGCGGCAGGTGTCCGGGGCGGCGTCGGAGATCACGAAGATCGCGTTGCAGACGCGGCTGGTGGCGTTCAACGCGTCGGTGGAGGCCAAGCGCGCGGGCGAGGCGGGGCGTGGATTCGGCGTGGTGGCGGATGCGGTGAAGGATCTGGCGGCGCAGGTCGAGGCGTCGTCGAAGGCCATCATGGGGACGGTGGGGACACTGGATTCGCGGATCGAGAACTTCAGCCGGGAGCTGAGGGCGGACGGCTCGGGAGGAGCCGGGCAGAGCAAGATCCTGCAGGCGTTCGCGGATGTGGAGGTTGACGTCGACCTGATCGCGAAGTCGGCGCAGGAGAGTCAGGCGACGACGCAGCAACTGGCGGAGCGTTCGGGCGAGCTGGGGGTGGAGATCCAGCAGGCCATGCGCAAGCTTGAATCGGCGTTCGCGTGCAGCGACCGTTTCCTGCGGCTGTCGGAGCAGATGATCGAGCAGATCGCGTCGAGTGGCGTGGAGGTCGAGGACTCGCCGTACATCCAGGCGGTGCAGGGAGCGGCGGCGGAGATTGCCGGGCTGCTCGAGCGCGCGGTGAAGGAGAAGCGGATCGAGGCTTCGGCGCTGTTCGACGAGCAGTACCAGCAGATCGCCGGGACGGATCCGCAGCAGTTCACGACGAGATTCACGCAGATCGCGGATCAGCTTTTCCCGGAGGTCCAGGAGCGGATGCTGAAGTTCTCGGACAAGGTGGTGTTCTGCATCGCGGTGGATCGCAACGGGTACGTGGCGACGCACAACAAGCGGTATTGCCAGCCGCAGCGGCCAGGAGACACAGCCTGGAATACAGCCAACAGCCGCTACCGGCGGATCTTCAACGACCGCACAGGGCTGGCTTCAGCCCGCAATCAACGCCCATTCCTCCTTCAAACCTACCGCCGCGATATGGGCGGCGGGAACTTCGTGCTGCTCAAGGAGGCTTCGGCACCCGTCACCGTTGCTGGGAGGCATTGGGGTGGGGTGAGGTTGGCGTTTGGGTTCTGAATCTGACCATACGAGTGCATCTGCCTTCTTTATGGATCAAGCAGGTCTTGAAACGTTCGAGCAATTTGTTAATGGTGCTGAACGTTCGATTCGAGGGGATAAGATCCGCATCATGTTTAATATGGGTGTGCCGATGCTCGTCGAGGCACATTTACAGAGAGGCAGCGCGCTCGATCATTCGAATCTGCTGGTCTTTCAGGATTCCACTCCCCAGTCGGATGCAATATTTGGTGGGCGAATTCGAGTAAGCACCGGTCTAGTGGATGCGATCATGAACGATCCACTAGATCCATACGGTACCGTATATGCGGACGTTGCCGCGAATCTTGTCGGCGATCTCGATTCCTCTTGGCGCCTATTTGTCCCGTTCGGGTGGATTTTGTTGCACGAGTTTGTTCATGGAATGCATCAACATTCCGAGGCGGAGCGTCGGGCCAAGAAGATCATTGCGCCAAATCTTGAGTCGCAGGCTACGGAACGGGATGCCGATTTGGTGGCCGTCGCGATGGTCTATCGCCATCTTCAAAGGTTGAGTTGGCACTTTCGACTCAACATCGAAGATGACTGTCTTCGATCAATTATCTATCTCTATCTCCACAGATTGTTGGCGCACATCCCGACCGAACAGTCGGGTAGTCATCCGCCTGCAGCGGTCCGACTTTTCCATCTGTTTGCGAAGCTCGTTACCTTAGCTGTTGTCCCAGGAGAGTTGCCGGACGTAGGAGTGGAGCGGCAAGAAACTAAGGATCGCTCGGCTAGGATGCATAGCTTAGTGAGAATGCCCTGTTGGGATGTGCGTGGTTGGAGTCATGAAAACATTGAGCATGACTTCCCTTCGCCAATCATTGCCCAGTGGGAAGCCATGAAGGACGACGTGGGTGATCTTTCTGCGCAACTGATACATGATATTAAATCTGCGCGTGAATCTTGAAAGAGTGGTCTACTACTGAAACCAGTATTATTTTTGACTGATCCAAGTCATTGGCTAAGCGTCCGAGCGAACGTAATATTCTGACAGGTGCTCAAAACACCTCTCATCTGACGGCCGCCAATGCGGCGTCTCAAATTCCCGTTTGCGGGCGAGATGGACCATTCCGCGAGGACGGTCGCACGTTGGATGAGCGTGTTTTGACATCTCGCCCACCCTCCGCATTCAATTGCTCAGGTGGTCGTCCCTCAACTGACTTTGAGTTCAGGACTTCCTCCCATGCTGACCACGGACTTCATCCAAACCGTCGCCGAAGGCAACTTCCGCATCTCTGAGCAGCTCGCCCTTGAGCACATCGACATGGACCCGGCCCCCACCGGCCGCCCCGTCCCGCTCCTCTACCGCAAACCCCTTGAACGCAATTCCGAACGCACGCTCGAGATACTCAGCATCGCCGCCGGCAATCCCTATCGCTATGAGAAGCCAGAATCCGGCCGCGCCTACTGCCGCCCCCTCGTGCTCAAGCGGTCCATCACCGTCGGCACCGCCATGGCCAACATGCGCGACCGCCTTACCCATCTCACCGCGCTGCTGCAAGAGCTGAACATCCCCTTCACCGACCTCCGCGGTGAAACCGGCGCCCTCCGCGATACTACCGTCGACCTCATCCACGAGGTCACCAGCTTCCTCGCCGTCATCGAGATCGCCGCCGTCGAGGAGCACAACCGCCATGTCTTTGGGCCGTTCCAGGCAGATTGATGGATCACTGCCCTAGACCTAAAACGAAAAATCCCACAAAGCGAGTGTCCGCGCGCAAGCGTGTGCACTCATTTTGTTTTGATGGGTGCAGTAAGCAATCCGGCCACATCACCTGAAAGACTTTACAGTGGCGCCTTTTGGCACCATTTGGTATCCGCCCTCGCGAGCATGATAAAAGCCATCGCCTGATGGTTGTTCGCTTGGTGGAAACGATAGGGAGCGATGGGCCTGCACTCGATATAGTCCAATGCTCCTAGAGGGAGTGATTAATGAAACGCGAGTTGAAAATCGTTGCTGCGGCGGCGACGTTCCTGATTTCTATTTCTGCCTTTGCGCAGTCGAAGCCTGGCGATGATTACGTTCAGCAATGCCGGAACGAAACTGTTACGCTGTATTGGTATGGTGGCCCCGCCAACTGCTTCGTGCAAACCAGCCGCGGCAACGTGCCGATTACTGCGTTCTTTGACGCAACGCTGGAGCGGACAAAGGTCATCAGCCAAGCCGGCGTTGGATCCTGCACCGCCCAACTGAATCTCCTGCGCACTGAGAACCAGGTCCGCCAGGTCTGCCAAGCCGTCCCGGCCCAACCGTTCGTCCAAGTGGGGGTCATGAGCTACGGGTGTGTCAGCCAGCAAGCGACGGGCGAGGTCTACTGGACATCGACGCCCGGATATACCTATACCCTGCAACGCAGCATCGGAACGATTCCGGACTTTTATCCAGCGGAACGGTTCTATTCGATCGGCGGAAACGTGAGCTTTACCTATCGCCTCAAGGCTACCGATGCAAACGGGGTTAGCGGTTCGTGGTCCTACATCACATCCACGGCAAACTGCACGGGCCGCATCGACGATTAATCTGGAGCAGCAGGCGGCGACAGCCGCCGTGCCACTTGCCTGACGGAGTGCCCGCGCAACAGCGCGTGGCACTCGATTCCTTTTGTTGATTCAGTTCAGCCTTCGGCGTCGGGCAGACTCGTACTGTTGAATCGACGTTGGATGGTCGTGGTATGCGCGGCTAGCCTTTTGGCGTTCTCTTGGTGGCCTTGGCAGGCGCCGGGTTGATCTGGTATCTCTCCGGCGAGCAAGCGCCAAGGATTGCGGAATCGTCTTCTCCGCCGCGCAAGCTTGCCGCGCCCGCCAACTGGAACATCTCGCGGCAGGGAAGATTCGCTGCGCTCAGGCCGGCACCCCGTCTTCAGCAAAGATTCCTTTGAGAGACGCACAAGGGATGGACGCCGTCGCTGGGCCCTTGCTGACCGCCCTGAGCGGGGCCGTCCTTCAGGATGCGGAGCAGAAGAAGCAAGTGTGGGCTGCGGTTTTGCAATCGCACTCCATCGAACTGCTGGAAGCAGTATCACGCTCTGTTTTGACGCCCGAGGCAGCTTACGCCGCAGGGCTTTCACCAGAAACTCTTTGTACCCCCGGAACAGCGCGTTCCGCCGTTTCGCGATCCGGGTCTGAGCTCAGAGCAACTTCGTGCTCGATGGGGTGACATACAGGTGTTCCTGACGTCGAACACTAACCCTTGGCGTCTCACTCCAGCAAAGCAGATAACACTTGCGACTTAATGAATCGTAGGGCCATTCTCCCCGTCGGCTTCCTCGCCGCACTTGTTGCGGCAGGGGGATATCTGGCGCTCAAAAATGCAGACACGACAGTCCCTGCGCAAGATGCACTCGTTGCATCGTCCGCCAATCGTCGGCAACAATCGCCGGCGACATCGCCTGCCGTAGCCGAAGCATCTTCGGCAGCTCCAAGCGTCTCGTCGCGGCCCCTTCCGAAAAGCCCGTTCTCGAGCGCTGATCCATATGCGCTAGCTCAGGAGCTTCGTGCACGACGACAACCTGGCACCTTCGCCCTGGCTTTCGAGATTGACCGCGAATGTCGAGAGAGCATCGGAAAAGTCTTCCTCCTGCAATCTCTTGGCTTTGGAAATGGCGAATTCAGAAGTCCGGGTGATGACCCCCAGTTGCCAGTAAGCAGCGCGAAGCTTCCACCCGGCACGGACGCCAAGCGCATCGCCGCGATGCAGGAGATTCAAGCTAGGTGTCGGCCGTTCGTGGATGACGCCACAACTCGGGAGCCTTTGCCTGGCGACGAGTACGGTCTCCGCTACAAGTCCGCATCGTTGAAGACAAACAGGTTATCGACGCTCTTCAAAACCGACGCCACGGAAGATCTGAAGGAACTGGCTTCGCAAGGAGTGCTATCTCTCGGGCATCCCGTGTTGGCAGGCGGCGAGAGCGGCGACGCATATTTGTACGGTCAATTACGAGGCGGCCTTTCCCGAGAAGACTATCGGCGCGCCATCGAGCTCGCCTATCTGCAAGTCACTTCTTCGGAAGCAACCGCAGGTCGTCCTGACCTCAGATCGTTGACGGCCTGCATGTATTCAGGGTTGTGCGACTCATTGGAGTCCGTGGCGCTGCAGGGCCTGCCCGTGGACTCTCCCTCTATTCCTGCGATACGTGAGGCAGCCGCGAAGATCGGGACGGCGTTGGCGGCCAATGATGTATCTGCGTTCGCTCGGCCTCGGCCTTAGGGTGCCGCTCCTGGCACTTCACCGCGCGGAAGCGCGAGCGCGATATGGCTGGACGGGCGCGGAGCGCGTCGCACGCTTCCCAAGCGCCGCCGTCGTGGAGTCCACAGCTTGCGTGAGGTCAGGATGAATCGATGAATCGCCAGGACATCTTTCGACGCGTGCTCGCGATCGCCGACAGGTTTGGCGCGGACAACCCTCAGGAATTCCGACTCCTGTCCTCCCAACTGGCCCGCGCCGAGCCCGATGAAGTCGTCGCGGGTCTGTTGCTGGCAGCGTCTGGCGGTCACCCAGAACAGGCGAGCTCCGAGCGCCAGGAGCTTGCCGGGCGCCTTCTCGCGGCGCTGAACCCCCGGGGCGAGCTCGACCTGGCACGCAGCCTCCGCGAGATCCTGCCCGCCTACGACTCGAGCGTCGAAGAGATTCCTCGATATCTCGCAGGCCGATGCGGTCGGGAAGCCGTGCTTTCGGAGCTGCGATTGATCGAGTCGACCTGTCTCGACACGCGGACGGTGGCATCCGCGAAGACGATGCGATGGTGGCTGCGGGACGTGGCGCCCTGACGGAGGTATTCGTTGCCCGTGAGCGCTTCGGCGCATATGGCTTCATCCACCCGGCAAGTCAGGCCTCAGCGCCTGAGTTCGACGCTACCAGCCCGTCGCTGCAGCGAGCTTGTGGGCAACATATTTCTCGGAAGGCAGCTTCATGGGCAACGAAGACGATTCCTCGCGCGACCTGATATCGATCATCAGAACCGTTGCGGCGTGCGTGGCTGCATTTGCTGTGCTCGTCTTGCTGGATCTTGGCCATTGGTACCTGAGCGTCGACGCTTGCCTCGACCGCGGCGGCCGATGGAATCATTCAAGCGACACATGCGAGCTGCCAGCCGGATCTGGTCAGCCCTGACGGCATGCTTGAGGAGGGGCTGAGGCACGTCCAGCTCAAGTCGGGGGGAATCCTGGGGTCGGGATTCTGCCGGGGCCGATATCCGGCATCGACCGATGGTGGCTCATCCATCGCTTGCCTAAGCTCCCTCGATCCATCCGCCGATCTGAAGGCGGCAAGGGAGTCATCGGTATGAAGGATCGCCCCATCGCGTCGGCGCCCGCGAGCCAACGACGCGCCGCGTCCGCGGCCACGGAGTCTCAGCATCGCGCCGCTCAGAAGCCCCCCAGCGGCATTCAAGCCTACGTGGACGGGTCCCCCCGCATGTTGGCCCAGCTGCGCATGCTCGAGTCCTTGGCGAGCACCTCCGCGGCGGGCCCATCGGGAGGCTCCGCGGAATTGGGGAAGCCCCCGGCCTCTTCATCCGCCGAGGGAGAAACGATCCAGCGGGTGGTATCGAAGAGCACAGCACCATGGGGTGACCTGAAAGGTAAGTGGGTCACCAGCCTGGACACGAGCGTTGGCTTTGATACCCAGGAGCAGGCACAGAAGCACGAAGATGAAGTGCGGCAACAGCAGGAACTGGAGCAACAGGCGGCGGCACAGCAAGAGGAGCACGACTGGGAGATTGAGGCCGATGCCAAGGCCTGGGAGTTCGCGGACTACAACGGAAGACTGACGACGCATTTCGGCGATGGTTGGGGGGAGGGCTACGGCATCACCAATTACGGTCAATTGCGGGCCCGTATCCTGCAGGACGTCGACAGGGACAACGAGGCTCTCGGCGCCGGAAAGGAGATCGACATGGGGAACCAGTTGAACTCGAATGAGCACCTGAGTCGCCCCTGCAAGATCAAGTACGACGTGGTGAGCGTCATCACAGTGAGCAAGGGGCCCATCACACGCCAAACGGTCAAGCGCCGGGTCTTTCACTGCGGGCCGACCAGCCAGTAGGCTGGTCTGTCCGCAACCGATCGGCATGCGAGCTGGGAGGTCAGATTTCACCTCGTCCTGTGGCAGGCCAACGGCCACGATCTGCTCCAGCGGCTGGGAGAGCCGCGTGCCTGACTTGTCCTGACCGCTTTCCCTGGCTGTAAAAACGAAGGCGACCGTCCGCCCGGGCGTGTCGATTTCCTGCACCGCCATTCGTCGTGTCACGTGCGGCCTCGAGCCGCGCCACCAACCGGAGAACCGCCATGGACTACGTAGATGGATTCGTGATCGCCGTGCCCAACGACAAGCGTGAGGCCTATCGCAAGCTGGCGCAGGACGCTGCGGCCGTGTTCAAGGACCACGGCGCGCTCAAGGTCGTCGAGTGCTGGGGTGACGACGTGCCGGAAGGCAAGGTGACCTCCTTCCCGATGGCCGTGCAGCGCAAGCCCGACGAGACCGTCGTGTTCTCGTGGATCGTCTGGCCGTCGCGCCAGGTGCGCGACGAAGGGATGAAGAAGTCGATGGAAGACCCGCGGATGGACCATGACCCCAAGGACATGCCCTTCGACGGCCAGCGGATGATCTTCGGCGGGTTCGAGGTGATCGTCGACGCCTGAGGCAAGCACCCCGAGGAAGACCGGCGCCCCGCGGGAACGTTGAGCGCTCGTCATCCGCGGTTAGAGTCGACGGAGTTCAACTTCAACGACTCCACGCCGCATGTCTCTGCTCGACGTTCCCAGTCCGATTGACCTCAGACAGATGTCTGACGCCCGGGAGTGGGCCGATGAAGCCATGGTCAAACGCCCGTGGAGAACCGAGTTCTTCGCGGAGTTCGCGAACCAGCTCAGCGCTGGCGATGCGCGTCATGTGCTGGAGCTGGGATCGGGGCCGGGCTTCCTCGCGAAGTTCCTGCTGGACGCGTTGCCGGGCATCAGCTACACGGCGCTCGATTTCTCGCCCGCCATGCATGCCTTGGCGGCCGAGCGCCTCGGCGAAGCGCGCTCGCGGGTGAGCTTCGTCGAGGGCAGCTTCCGCGAGCCGACGTGGATGGAAGGCCTCGGGCCCGTCGACCACGTCGTCACGAACCAGGCGGTGCATGAGTTGCGCCACAAGCGGCACGCTCGCGCGTTGCATGAGCAGGTGCGCCAGCTGCTCGTGCCGCAGGGGCGCTACCTCGTCTGTGATCACTTCGCCGGGCCCGGCGGCATGAGCAACGACCAGCTGTACATGAGCATCGAGGAGCAGCGGGTCGCGCTCCTGGACGCTGGCTTCGCGCGGGTTGAGCCGGTACTGCTCAAGCGCGGCTTGATGCTCTACGTCGCTCGTTGAGCCCCTCTGGCGGAGATTCCGAACATGCCCACCCTGATCTTCACCCCCAGGTACACGGAGGACTCGCAGGCGCTTTGGAAGGCGGCGGGATCGCTCGGATGGCAGGTCGAGCGCCTCACGAACTGGCGCGTGCCGGAACACTTTCGCGCGCTGCCGGATCCGGTCCTCTACGGCGAGGCGCTGTTCGGCCCAACGCTCGCCGAGCAGCTTGGTCTGCGCCTGCTCAGTCCGCCGGAGGATTGGCTGGTCCGACGGCCGATGCCGTACAAGCATCGCGCCATCTCGCTGACCACCTTGGGGGAAGCGAGGCAGAGCAGCGCGGCGGCGTTCGTCAAGCCGCCCAACGACAAGAGCTTCCCCGCCGGCGTCTATCTGGGGGCGGAGCTGCCGGGCGAGTATCTGGACGACATGCCCGTGCTCGTCTCCGAGGTCGTGACCTGGGAGAAGGAGTTCCGGTGCTTCATCCTGGACCGCGAGCTGAAGACCTACTCGCTCTACTCGAGGCATGGCGAAATCCAGCGCGATCAGGAGTTCGCGAGCACCCCGGAGGAAGACGAGCAGGTTGAGGCGTTCGTCGCCAGGCTTCTGGCGGATCCGCAGGTCGATCTCCCGCGGGCCACCGTCGTGGACGTCGGTCTTATTCAAGGCAGCGGCTGGGCCTGCGTCGAGCAGAACGCCGCCTGGGGCGCCGGCATCTACGGCTGCAGTCCGTCGGCGGTCCTGGGCGTCATCCAGCATGCCGCCGTGAAGGGCTGAGCGTCGCGAGCCAAGAATGATCCCAGCCACTCGCATTCCGAAGGACGCCTCGGACGCGCAGGTGATCGCGATTGTTCGCGCTTGGTTGGACGTCCTGGCTCAACAGGACTACGAGCGCGTCTTCGCTGCGCTCGGGTACGGCATGGCGTTTGGCGATCTTGGCGCCGCCAGCATCCGCGGCGCCTTGGCGCGTTACCGGTCGCCCTCGTGCTTCCCGGGCGTCGAGGATTTTGTCGTCACCGATTGGCGATCTGCCGAAGGCGGCAACCCGACGCCCTTGCAGGCGTTGACGCGGTACCCGCCGGGTTCACCTGCGAACGGTCCAACGTTGGCACCGCCGATGTCCAGTTTGAACAGATCTACGGATTCCGCGTGCTGGACGAGTTCGACCTCACCGAGTTCCGGTCCGAATGCACCCTGCAGGATGGATGGCTGTTCGAGGTCACGAAGGGCGGCTGGAAAGACCTCGAACTGACGCGGCCCCAGTTTCTTTCTGCCCGCCAGGATTGGGTGCGGGAGTACCTCATCATCGGCCTCGATGAGTGCGTGTCCGTGCTCACCAAGGAGGATCCGAAGGTTCTCTCAGGATCCACGCGCAAGAAGACAGTGAGTCTCACGTTCAGAGGCTTTGCCGCCCCGGCTGAGACCGTCGCCAGCGCGCTGGCCGTGCCCGCCAGCATGTACGGCAATCGCGGCGAACCCGTCCGTCCGACCGTCCAGACGCGCTTGAGCCGCTCCTACGCGCGGTTCGAATTGATCGTCGAGGACGATCCTCCTCTGGACGCCATGTTCCCTGCGCTCCTGCTCAGGCTGGGCGGCATGGACCGCATCAAGGCGTTGCGGGACGCCGTGCGACCGGAGTTCATCGACGTCAGCTTCGACGTGCCGGCGCGGAGCTCGGAGGATTCTCAGGACGGCTTTCTGTCCGCGGAAACCGTCGCGCAATTGCATGAACTGGAAGGTGGTGTCTCCTTCAGCTTCTTCTGACGGAGCCAGCGCGGAGATCGGCCTCCGCCGAGCTAGGATCCGCCACCCAAGGAGGATCCCCACACCATGCGTCGACTCGCCACCACCCTCGCACTTGCCTTTGCCGCGTTCTCCGCGAACGCCCAACCTGCCGACTCCTCCGAGCAGCTCGTCGAGCGGTGGAAGCAAGCCGTGTCGGCGAAAGATGCCAACGCCTATCAGGCACTGTTCGCGTACGCGGATCCCAAGGACAAGGCCGCGCTGGCCGGGCGGTTCAAGATGCGCGTCGACGCGAAGCGCGGCGCCGTGCGGATCATGCCGTTCTCGACCTACGAGAAGATGTACAACGATGCGCTCAAGCGCGGCATCAAGTCGCCGGTCGAGCCCAAGGCCTGGCTGGTGGTCGAGTACGCCTCCCAATCCTTGCCCGGTGGCGGCACCTCGACCGAGACGGATGTCTTCCTGATCGGCATGAAGGACGGCAAGTACGTGTTCTCGTCCTGAGGCGGCCAACGCCTCCTCCTGGCGGTTGGCCGTCGAACCTGCGCTCTCATGGTGCCCTTCGGACTTTCTCGAACCGAGTTTCTCGTTCGGTATCGCGGCTGCCTGGACGCGGCCTCTCCTCATCTCATCGACACCTTCCGAACGCTGCTTGCCCGCCATGTGCCGCGCTCCGTCAAGGAGGCCGAAATCGAGGTCTTCTTCGATCTCGACGGGCCCTTTCCGCCGGTAGCCTGGATCTACTTCGCCGGCGATTACTACAGGCTGGACCCGACCAATCAGTCCATCTTCCCGGGGCGGTCGATGAAGCTCTCCATCGGCCTCGAGAAGATGGAACGTTTCGACGATCGCTACGCCACGGATCAGGCATTCGGCGGATTGGCCGCCATGGCCGATGCGACCAAGGCATGGATCGCCGAATGCTGGTGGAAGGCCGGGGGCTGGAGCTATCGGATTCCCGTTGTACTCGGAGTTCACGACGGATTCGGAGACGGCACGTACGTCAAGCTCTCCGAGCGGTGACGCGGATTTGAAGGGCCGGCCAGGCACTGGCCCGGACTTGACGATGTGCCCATCGGGCTGATGCGCCGGCGCTCGCGCGACGCCGCCCGCGAGAGTCCCGCGCACTTGGTAGCATGGCCCTCGTGCGACCCGTCCATTCCTGATCCCGAGGCGCCGCGGGCGACTGCTTGTCGCCCGCCTTGGCCGTCCTCACACGCCAGCCCGGGCGCCGTCTCCCGGCGTCGCGGTTGATCGCGCGCGGCCTCGACCCGAGGCCATCAGGAAAGACTTTCTCATGCACCACTTCCCATTGCTGCTCACCGGCGTCGGTGGCCGTCTCGGCCAGCTCGTCGCCGAACGGCTCATCGACGCCGACCCGACCGCGCCCCTCGTGGGCACCAGCCGCCATCCCGAGCGTCTCGACTCGCTGATCCTTCGCGGCATGTCGCTGCGACGCGCGGACTTCGACGATCCGAACAGCCTGTCATCGGCCTTCGCGGGCGCCCGGCGCATGCTGCTGATCAGCACCGGCGCGGCCAATGCCGGCCCCCGACGCGTGCGCCAGCACACCGAGGCCATCGAGGCCGCCTGGCGAGCCGGGATCGGCCATATCGCCTACACCTCGTTCCTTGAGGCCGATGCATCGCCCCTGCGGGCCCTGGCGGAGGACCACGCGCGCACCGAACACGTGCTGGCGCAGGGCCAGGCCGGCTTCACGATCCTGCGCCACGCGCTCTACATGGAGATGCTGTTGACGACGCTCCCGCCGGCGATCGCCAGCGGCCGCCTGTTGAGCTCGAACGACCGCGCGGGCGTTGCGTACATCGCTCGCGACGACTGCGCGTCGGCCGATGCCGCCGCGCTGCGCGACGGCTTCGAAGGTCGCCGGACGCTGCACATCACCGGCGGCCAGGCCGTGACAACGGCGGAGCTGGTCCGGCAGGTCAACGAGACGCTCGGCACCTGCATCGTCCATGTTGAAGCAAGTCGACAGGAGGTGGCCGCGCATCTGGTCGCCTGCGGCATGCCGCCGCCCATGGCGCAGCTGCTGGCGGCGATGGACGAGGGACTCGGCCAGGGGGCCATGGCACGCGTCAGCGACGACTTCGAGCAGTTGACGCATTCGCGGCCGACCGGCATCGAGGCCTTCCTCCGCCGCCATCGCGACGTGCTGGTCGCTCGCTGATCGCCTGCTGATCGCCCGGCGGGCCGGCGGAAGTGGGGCCCGGACTCCGGGTCTGGGTCCCACCGGGTGCCATCTCCCGCCCCGGGTGATACAAGCACACCCACCGTCCCGCTCCGGCAGTGCCCCAGGCACTCCGACTGCCGGTCCTGTCGCCGATGTCACTGCTCCAGTCTCCCGCTCCGTCCGACGCCCGCGCCGCAGATCCCCGCGCCGCCGACCTCCGCCGCATGAAGCGGGTCGCGCTGGGCTGCCTGCTCGCGTCGCTCGCCGGGCTGGTCGTCAGCCTGCTCATGGGCGCGCAGGGGCCCTGGGCCTGGCTGAAGGCCTTCTGCGAGGCCGCCGCCATCGGCGGGCTGGCCGACTGGTTCGCCGTCGTCGCGCTGTTCCGCCATCCGCTGGGCCTGCCCATCCCGCACACCGCGCTCATCCCGCAGGGCAAGCACCGCATCGCCGACAGCCTCGCCGAGTTCGTCCGGGACAACTTCCTCCATCCCGAGGTGCTGCTGCGCAAGCTCGAGATCCTCAACCCCGCCGAGCGCCTCGGTCACTGGCTGCGCGAGCCGGCGAACCTGGCGCAGGTGACCGGCTCGGTCCGGACGATGGCCGTCGAGGGGCTGTCGCTGCTCAACGAACAGGCCGTGCGCCGCGCCCTCGGCGAGTTCCTCGTCGCCCGCGCGCTGTCGTGGAACGCCACCGGCACCGCCGCGTCGGTGCTGGACGTGCTGACCAAGTCCGGCCGCCATCAGGACGTGCTCGACGGCGCCTTGTCCAAGCTGCGCGACTACCTGTCCACGCCCGAGGTCCGCGCGCTGGTCGCGGCGCGGCTGGTGAAGTTCGCGAGCGCCCAGTGGCCCAAGGCCATCAAGCTGGTCGACACCATCGCCAACGTCGACCGGATGGCCGACAGCCTCTCCGACAAGCTCGCGCTGCAACTGGTCGAGGAAGTGCAGACGGCGCTCTCGCAGCCCGACCATTCGGTGCGTCGCCAGTTCGACGCCTGGATCCTCGAGTTCATCGACCGCCTCCGCCAGGACCCGGAGTTCGCGCGCGAGGTCAACGCGATGAAGGACCGCGTCGTGCAGAGCGACGACGTGCGCGTCTACCTCGACGGCGTCTGGAGCGAGGTGCGCGCCACGCTCGAGCGGGACCTGAGCCGCGACGACTCGGTGCTGGTGCGCCACCTGGACCAGTCGCTGGCGGCGCTCGGCGACCGGCTGAGCCGGGATCCCTCGCTTGTCAAGGCCATCAACGAACACGTGCTGTCCGCCGCGGGGCGCATGGTCGAGGGCATGCGCGAGGGTGTCACCCGCCACATCGCGACGACGGTCAAGTCCTGGGACGACGGCAGCCTGGTGCGGCAGATCGAACTCAGCGTCGGCCGTGACCTGCAATTCATCCGGCTCAACGGCACGCTGGTCGGCGGCGTCATCGGGTTGCTGCTCTACGGGGCGACTTTGCTGGCGCAGCGCTGAGCACTGAGTCGCGGTGGCGGGTGTGGCCGAATCGGCAATGGGTGTTGCCTAATAAGCATCAACATTTGCTCATTGAGCAACGAATGTGGCCTAATAAGCAACGGCGACCGGGATGACCTTCGACGATGAACACGCACTTGATGAACGAACTGGTTGGCGGGGCGGCTCGCTACCGGGCGCTTCGCTGCCTCTTTGAGCAGACCGAACGCGAGTTCGGCACACGCGAGCTGGCCGCAGCCGCCGAGATCGACCCGAGCAACGCATCGCGTTGGCTTCGGCGCTGGGCGGATGTCGGGTTGGTCGAACGCAAGACGGTCCGGGGTCAAAACCTCTTCCAGGCCTCCTCCGATCCTGCGCTTGCTGCCCTGCGCGTGCTGGTGATGCAGGACAGCGATCTCGTGCGCGCGCTGCGCGAGCATCTCGCTACGCTGAAAGGGCAGGTCGACGCCGCCGCCCTGTTTGGGTCAGCGGCACGCGGAGACATGCATTCCGAAAGCGATATTGATCTTCTCGTGTTGACCCCTGATATCTCCCGGCTTCAAGCTCAGGCCCATTTCAAGCCAGCGGGCCGGGCGCTGAAGCGAGCGGTCAACGTGCTGGTCTACACGCCCGAGGATTGGCGCCAGGCACGCGACGATCGCAACCCCTTTGTGCTCGACATCCTCGGTCATCCGACCATCGAGCTCAAAGGTTCGCTGAATGCTCCGTAAGCCCGAAGACTTCTACAAGGAAGGCAGCAAGGTCTTCCGCAAGGCCCCTTTCAACGCCGTCTCCATCAAAGGCTGGGTCACGATCTCCGAAGGCAAGGTCGCCGATGCCTTGCGCGTGGAGGACTCGAACACCACGCGGCTGGGGGCCGCCTATGACGCAATGAAGCGCTCGCGCTCATGGAGCGCATCGTGCCGGCCCTGCTGACGCTGCTTTCTTCAAGGACGTGAGAGGCCGAACCTCGAGAGGCTCTAGACTGCGCGCATCCTTCACGCGAGCCTGGACCATCCCATGCCCCGCTACGTCGCTTTCCTCCGCGGAGTCAGCCCGATGAACGCCAAGATGCCGGACCTGATCCGCGCGTTCGAATCGGCCGGCTTCACGCGGGTGAAGACCGTAATCTCCAGCGGCAACGTCGTGTTCGACCACGACGGCGCGCCGGTCGACGAACTCGAACGCATCGCCGAGCAGGCGATGACCGACACGCTGGGCAAGACCTTCGGCACCACCGTCAGACCGGTCGATCACCTCCGGACGATCGTCGACGCCGACCACCATGCGCCGTTCAAGCCGCCCGTCGAGGCCAAGCAGCTGATCACCTTCCTGAAGCGGCCCCACGAGGCCGAGGTCTCGCTGCCGCTCGAAGGCGACGGTGCCGCGATCTGCAAGCTCGAGGGCGTCGAGGTCTACAGCCACTACCTGCCCAACGACAAGGGACCGCTGTTCATGACCATGCTGGAGAAGACCTTCGGCAAGCAGATCACGACCCGCACCGTCGACACGGTGCGCAAGTGCATCAAGGCCTGATCCCGGAGCCTCCGGAGCCCCGGGGCCGAAGCTCGCTCAGGCGACGCACGCCCGGTTCTTGCCGGTGCGCTTGGCCTCGTAGAGCGCCTCGTCGGCGCGGTCCAGCGCCTGTTCCATCGTCTCGCCCATGCGGAACAGCGTGACGCCCGCCGAGAAGGTGACGAACACGTCGCGCCCCTCGTGCATGAACAGGCTGGCCGACAGCGAGCGCTGCAGCCGCAGCAGCACCGCCTGTGCCTCCTCGAGCGGCGCCTCGGGCAGGATCAGCACGAATTCCTCGCCGCCCCAGCGGCCCACCTTGTCGCCCGGCCGCAGCAGCCCAGAGACCCGCGCCGCCAGCGACTTCAGCGCCTCGTCGCCGGCCGCGTGGCCGAGGTTGTCGTTGAGCTTCTTGAAGTTGTCGATGTCCAGCAGCGCCAGCGACAGCGGCTTGGGCTCGCGGTCGAGCTTGGCCCGCTCGGTCTCGAATGTCGCGATCAGGCCGCGCCGGTTGGCGATCTGCGTGAGTTGGTCGGTCTGGACCTCGCTGGAGAGCTTGCGCAGCTCGCCCTCGAGCTGCTCGACGCGCTCCGCCAGTTGCGTGGCGCGGTCGTGCTCGTCGCGCAACCGGCCCTGCGTGTTCTGCACCAGCGACTGCACGCTCCGGCTTTCCTCGACCATCTCGCGCACCACGCCCGCCAGGCTCTCCAGCGAGTCGGCCTGCTCGATCACCGTGGCGTACTTGCCCACGCTGTCGCTGAAGCGGTCGGTGTGCTGGCCGAGCTCGCCCAGCTCCTGCAGCATCCGGTTGATCAGGCCCTTCAGCGCGTCGCGGGCGCGGCTGCGCTCCTCGCGCAGGCTGTGCTGACGCTCGCGCGTGTTGTGCAGCAGCTCGCTCACCGAGCGCACGCTGCGCGCCGTCAGGCCCTGCGCCAGCGTCTGGCCCATGGCCTCACACTGGCCCTGCGCCCAGGAGTCGTCCTCGGCCAGGTCGGCCAGGCTGCCTGTGAGTTCGCCGCAGAGCTTGCCCAGCTCGGTGAATGCATGGTTGCGGTGATCCAGCCAGCGCCGCGCGCGGATGCACAGCGCATCCATCTGCGCCGCGCGTTCGGGCGTCGCGCCGTCGCGGACCAGCTCCGCGTGCGCCACGCCGAGTTCGTCGATCAGTTCCTGCGCGCGCACGTCGTCCGAAGCCAGCGCGTGGCGCACGGTGCTGTTGAGGTGGGTGCCGACCTCCGGCCAGGATTGCGGGCCCGGGCCGGCCGCTTCCGCCGCCGGCGCCGCATCGCCCATCAGGGTGTCGAGCGAACCGTAGCGTCCACCCTCGGCCGACGGCGCGGCCTGCTCGGCGGGCGGCTGCGCGTTCTCCTCGTCGGTGAAGAACTGCGTCGGCGTGCCGGACCGTTCCTCGTCGTCCTCGTCAGGGCCGTCCGCAGAGGCCGGCGCCGCGCGCGGCGTGCCGGTGCCGACTGTCGAGGGCAACTCCTCCAGCGGCGCCGGCTGGGTCTCGACGCGGGCATCACCGACGTCACTGTCCCAACTCATGACCAGCTGGCGCAGCCGCTGCGTCAGCCGCTGCGGATCGCTGCGGTTGCTCTGCAGCACGCGCAGCACGCCGTCCTTCTTGCGGGCGAGCGTCCATTGCCGGCCGCCGCGTTCCAGGCCGCGCATCATCCGTTCGATCAGCTGCGCGAGCTGTTCCGCCTGCGCGCCCGGTCCGTGCGTCTGCTGCAGCGCCTCCAGCGCGCGCTGGAGCTCGTCCCAGCGCCCGTCGCGGAGCTGCGTGGCCAGTCCCTGCCGCAACTGCAGGTCGGGCACGGCCATGCCCAGCAGGCGCGCCATCGACGCCTGCGCGCGTTCCGGCAGCTGCGTGCTGGCGCCGCCGCCGCGGACCGGCTCGCCGGCCTCCTGCGCATAGGCGCGGGCGTAGTTCTCGGGGGTCGGTTCCAGCTTGTCCAGCGCCAGACGGCGCAGGGCCGCTTTTGCCAGGAGAGCGGGGGGCTGCTGCGGCATCGGTCGGGGCTCGGTGAAAACTCGGGAAGTCGCTGACGCGTGCGGCGCTCGGCCGGGTCAGCGTGTCGGAAGGTCCTCGCCGGCGTCGGACGTCGGCAGGATCCAGGGCGCCTTGCGCGGCAGCACGGTCTGGGCGAGCCAGCGTTCCAGGTCGTCCGGCGGCAGCGGCTTGCTGAACAGGAAGCCCTGCATCAGGCTGCAGTCCAGCCGGCGCAGCACCTCCATCTGGCGCAGCGTCTCGACGCCCTCGGCGATCACCTGCAGGCCCAGCGAACGCGCCAGCGCGATGATGGCCGTGACCACCGCCGAGCTCTGCGGCGTGATGCCCAGGTCGCGGACGAAGCTGCGGTCGATCTTCACCTCGGAGATCGGCAGCGTCGTCAGGTAGGCCAGCGACGAATAGCCGGTGCCGAAGTCGTCGATCGAGATCTCGACGCCGACCTCGTTGAGCCGGTGCAGCGACGGGATCACGCTCTGCAGGTCCTTCATCAGGCCGGTCTCGGTGATCTCGAGCTGGATCGCGCGGTGCGGCACGCCCCACTGGCTGACGAACTGGTGGATGTGCTCGACCAGGTCCGAGCGCTCGAACAGCCGGTTGGGCAGGTTCACCGCGATCGATTCGCTGAAGCCGAAGTTCAGCTGCCAGACCTTGGCCTGGCGGGCCGCCTCGCGCAGCGCCCATTCGGACAGCGGCACGATCAGGCCGGTCTCCTCGGCCAGCGGGATGAACTCGCCCGGCGGCACCAGCGTGTTGCCGCGGCGCCAGCGCATCAGCGCCTCGGCGCCGACCATGCGCGCGGTGCGGACGTCGATCTTGGGCTGGTAGTGGAGCACCAGCTCGTCGCGCTCGATCGCCTTGTGCAGCGCCGATTCGAGCTCCAGCTTCTCGCGCCCGCGGCCCGCCAGCATCGGCGAGTACAGCGCCGACGCGTTGCGGCCCTGGTTCTTGACCGCGTACATCGCCACGTCGGCATTGCGCAGCAGGTCGGCCATCGTCAGGCCGTCGCGCGGGTACAGCGCGATGCCGACCGACGCGGTCACGAAACACTCCTGGCCGGCGATGAAGATGGGCTCGCGCAGCGCTTCCAGCACGCGGCCCGCGACGCGTTCGGCGTCGCTCTCGTCGCCGACCTCGGGCAGCAGCGCGACGAACTCGTCGCCACCCAGCCGGCCCACCGCCTCCAGCGTGCGGTGCGAGCGCGTGCCGACCGACTCGAGCATGCCCTCCATCACCTGGTCGCTGTGGCGCACGCAGGAGCGCAGCCGGCGGCCGACCTCCATCAGCAGGTCGTCGCCGGCCGCATGGCCCAGCGTGTCGTTGATGACCTTGAAACGGTCCAGGTCGATCAGCAGCAGGCCGACCTCGTGGCCCATGCGCCGGCCGGCCTCGATGGCGCGCTCGGCGCGCCACATCAGCTGGCGGCGGTTGGGCAGGCCGGTCAGCGCGTCGAAGTTGGCCAGCTCGCGGATGCGGTCCTCGGCCATGCGCCGGTCGGTCACGTCCTGGATCACGCCGGTGTAGCCGCAGGCGTTGCCGTGTTCGTTGAACTCGGGCTCGGCCTCGATGTGGATGACGCGCTTGCGGCCGTCCAGCAGCGTGAAGGGCAGGTCGGTCACCAGCACCGAGTTGTGGGCGACGACGTCGCGCAGCAGCCGCATGAAGAGCAGCCGCTCCTCGCGCGGCACCATGCGCATCACGCCGATGAAGTCCAGCGGGTCGACCGGGCCGCGCCCGAAGACGCGCAACGCCTCGTTGGCCAGCTTGAAGCCGTGGCCGGTCTGCCACTCGAAGCTGCCCATGCGGGCCAGGTCTTGCGCGCGGGCCAGCTTGGACTTGCTGCGCTCGAGCTCCTGGCGCGTGCGCGAGCTGCGCAGCATGTAGCGCAGCCGGCCGGCCAGCAGCCGCCATTGGGTGGACTTGACGAAGAAGTCGGTCGCGCCGGCCTGGTAGGCGCGGTTGATCGAGGCCTCGTCGTCCAGGCCGGTCAGCATCAGGATCGGCGCGTTCTCGAAGCCGGGCAGCGCGCGCAGCCGCTCGCAGGTCTCGAAGCCGTCGAGCTCGGGCATCAGCGCGTCCAGCACGATGATCTCGGGCGTCCATTGCGTGACCAGCTGCAGCGCCTGCTGGCCGCCGGTCAGGGCGGTGACCTCGAAGCCGTGCTCCTGCAGCGCCGCCTCGATCAGCATCAGGTTGACCGCGTCGTCGTCCACCAGCAGGACGCGCGGCCGCTCGATCAGTTCGCCTTCCCTCACGTCGCGGCTCATCGTGCGGGCCGCACCAGTTGCTGCATCGCCAGCCGGGCGGCGGCGATGTCGTCCTGCACCGTGTCGATCAGGTCGGCCAGGCCGTCCTCGGTGCCGGCGCGGGCGAGGGCCTCGATCTCGGCGCAGCGCTGCGACAGCACCGACGCGCCCAGGCTCGCGGCGGCCGACTTCAGCGTGTGCGCCACATGGCGCAGCGCGTTCAGGTCGCGTGGGGCCTCGCGCCCCAGCGCCAGGACTTGCTCCTGCTGGTCCAGCGATTTCAGGAAGGCGGCCACGACGCGCTCCAGCAGATGGTTCACGCCTTCCGGGTCCAGCTCGCGCAGACGGGCGAGGGCCTGGTCGTCCAGCACGGCGGGTTCGGGCTGCGTCCGGGAGGGCATGGTCGTGGTGTAGTCGGGTGACATCTTCTGATCATGGCGCCGCGGGAGGTTCCACGCGGAGTTGCGGACCATTGTCGTTCACCGCAAGGATGCGAGCGTGCGAAAAAGCAGTCAATTCTGGTGTTCTTGGAGACGCCGCTCGGGGTAACCCCCGGGGCGGGTGTCGCTTCCATGCCGCTGGACGCGAAGCGCCGCAGCCCGGGCACCCGGGTTCGGGGTCCGGGAGGTCGCGCTGGCCTGCCTACAATGGTCCGCATGAACAGGTTGGGGGAAGCCGCGGCGCGCCGTCGGCCATGGAAGGGAGCCGCGCTGGCCTTGGGGCTGGCGGTGGTGGTCCTGCTCCTGCTGCTGGCGCTCAACCTCGAGCCCAGCGGCCCCGGCCTGGTGCTGACCGCCGTGATGGCGGGCGCGGCGCTGATGATCTTCGTCGCCGCGCTGACCTGGCACCTGGCGGTGCGCCTGGCCCGGGCGCAGTTCGGCGAGCTGCTGCGCGAGAGCCGCCAGCAGGCGCAGTCGCTGACGCAGCTGCAGGCGGACTGGCTCTGGCAGACCGACGCGCAGCATCACCTGATCCGCTGGCAGGCGCCGCAGGGCGCGCCGGCGTCGAGCTGGGCGGGCACGCCGATGAACGGTGCCGTCACGCAGCGGCTGTGGGAACGTTTCGAGCCCCTGCCCGGCGCGGAGGACGCGCCGCGGGACCTGCGGCGCATCGTCGAGCCGGGCCAGGGCTTCGACCGGCTGCGCGTGGTCGACGGCCAGGGGCGCCGCTGGGAGCTGCGCGGGCAGGCGACGACGGATGCGGCGGGGCGCTTCGCCGGGTATCTCGGCGCGGCGCGCGTGATCGACGAGAGCGCCTCGTCGAGACCGGACGTCTCGACCTCGTCGGGAGCGTCGGAGACTGCGGCTTCGGCGGCCGACACGGACGCCGGCGCCACGGACTGGCTGCAGGCCTTGCCCGGCCCGGCCTGGCTGCTGAGCGACGGCGCGGCGGCCGGCGCGGGTTCGAGCGCGGGTTCGAGCACGGGGTCCTCCATCCGCCTGATCGATCTCAACGAGGCGGCCGCGCAGATGATGGGCGGTTCCGAGGCGAAGGGCCAGCTCTGGCGCGCCTGCGAGGAGCGCCTGCCCGAGGAACTCCGCCAGGCGCTGGCGCAGCCCGACCTGCAGTCCGGCAGCGCCTGCGGCGCATGGTGGCTGTGCCTCACCGCGCTGCCGCGCGGCGGCGGCACGCTGCTGAGCCTGTGGCCGCAGGGCGCGGTCGAGACGGTGCCCGCGGCGCTGGCGATGCAGGCCGCCGAGCAGGCGCGGGCCGACCAGGCCTCGTTCAGCTACACCGTGTCCCACGACCTGCGCGCGCCGCTGCGCGTGGTCGAGGGCTTCACCCGCATCCTCAAGGAGGACTACGGCCGCTTGCTGGACCGGGCCGGCAACGATCACCTGGACCGGGTGCTCGGCGCCTCGGCGCGGATGCACAGCATGATCGACTCGCTGCTGGCGCTGTCCCACCTGTCCTCGCAGCAGCTGCGGCACGAGACGGTGGACCTGTCGCTGCTGGCCTCGCAGGTGGTGGACGAGCTCCGGCGCGGCGCCCCCGCGCGCACGGTCGACGCGCAGGTGCAGCCAGGCCTGCGGGTGCAGGGCGATCCGACGCTGCTGCGCATGGTGCTGGAGAACCTGCTGGGCAACGCCTGGAAGTACAGCGGCAAGCGCGAGCACGCCGAGATCCGCTTCGAGTCCGAGCAGCGCCAGGGCGAGCGCGTCTTCGTCGTCACCGACAACGGCGCGGGTTTCGACATGCGTTTCGCGGACCGCCTGTTCGGCGTGTTCCAGCGCCTGCACAGCGCGAGCGACTTCCAGGGCACCGGCGTGGGGCTGGCCTCGGCGCGGCGCATCGTGCGCCGGCACGGCGGCGACATCTGGGCCGAGTCCGAAGTCGGGCAGGGCGCCCGCTTCTATTTCACCTTGCCGAACTGAGTCGGGTCGGGCCGGCTGGGCCGGGCGGCTCAGCCGCCGAGCGCGAGCTGTTCGACCGCCTCGACGATGCGCCGGGCCTGTTCGCCGAGTTCGATCGACTGTTCCGCGGCCATGCGCTCCAGGCGCGCCAGCGCTTGCGCGCGGGTCAGCGAGTAGCGATGCATCAGTACGCCCAGCGCCATCGCCTCGACGACCTCGAGCGAGGCGGCCGGCTCGACGGCGGGCGCGGCCGGGGCGGGCACGCCACGGGCGGGCCGGTTGGCGAAGGCGGCCTCGACGGCGGGCACGATCTGGTGGATGTCCAGCGGCTTGACCAGGTAGGCCAGCGCGCCGAGTTCCTTGACCTTGGCCACGGTGGCCTCGTCGGCGAAGGCCGAGAGGAACATGAAGGGCAGTTGCAGGTAGTCGCGCAGGTAGCCGGCGACGTCGAAACCCGTCATGCCTTCCATCCGGATGTCGAGCAGCGCCAGGTCAGGCCGGTGCTGGCGGGCGATGAGGATGGCATCGTCGCCGTTGTCGGCGTCCAGCACCTCGTAGCCGGCCTGGGCGAGGCCGTGCGTCAGGGTGGCGAGCACCAGCCGGTCGTCGTCCACGACCAGGATGCGGCCCTTGCCGCTCGCGCCCACGTCCTTGCTCACGCTGTCCACGCTGCTCCCGAATCCAAGGCAACCCCAATCGATGGGGGACCTGGGATTGTCACCGAAATGTCGTTCATGGATCGCCCGGCCGACGGCCCCGGTTCCGGTGGTCACATGTCAGGAAACGTATCAGCCGCTCAGAGCGCATCCAGCAGCTGCACGCCCGGCGGCCACAGGCTGAGTTCGCAGACGACCTGCCCGCCTTCCTGCGTCAGGCCCAGCAGCGCGCTGCGCCGCGGCAGCAGCGCCCGCACCAGCCCCAGGCCCGACACGCCGCCGCGCACCTGCGCGAGGTCGAAGCCGGCCGGCAGACGTCCGTCGTTGACGATGCGCAGCACGACCTGCTCCGGATCGAAGCGCAGCTCGCAGCGCACCGGCGCCGCGCCGCCGTGCTTGACCGCGTTGGTGAACAGTTCGTTGAGCGTCAGCGCGATCGGGATCGCCTCGGCCTCGGGCAGGGCCCAGCGGTGCGACTGCTCCGCCATCGTGCCGTCGATGTCGGCGACGATTTCGCGGCCGAACATGCGCTGCACCGAGCCCATCACCGCCTCAACCACCTTGCGCAGCCGCAGCGGTCCCGACATGCCGACCTGCAGCCCGTAGACCTGCGCGATCGCCTGGACCTGGCCGACCGCCTCGTTGATCACCGCCTTCACCTCGGGGCGCCGCGCCGCGATCTGCTGCAGCAGTCCGGCCACGCCCTGCAGGTTGTTCTTGATCCGGTGGTGGACCTCGCGCACCAGCAGCTCGCGCTGCGCGATCGCGGCCTCGAGCCGCGCGGCCTCCTGCGCGCGCTGCTGCGTCACGTCGCTGGCGACCAGCAGCAGCTGTTCCGGTTCCAGCTCCCCGCTGGCGTCGTTGACGCCCGCCAGGTGAAGCAGCCGCGCATCCCAGATCCGCGCCTGGCCGCGCACCGTCAGCCGGTATTCGCGCTGCAGCACCTCGCTGCTCTGCAAGGCGAACTGCATGTCCGAGCGGATGGTCTCCGCCTCGTCCCCGCTGCCGAACAGCGCTTCCAGGCTCGCGCCCAGCAGCTCTTCCTCGGGCCGTCCGGCCAGGGCGGCGGCGGCCTGGTTGATCTGCCGGACCTGCAGCGTGCGCGCGTCGTGCAGGCTGATGGCGATCGGGGCGGCCTCGATGATCCGGTGCAGCGACGCCTGCGCCTGCTGGCTCTGCGCCTCGGCCTGGCGGCGGCGCTCGATGTCGAGCAGCGCATAGGTCAGTTGCCGCGAGCCGTCCGGCCCGACCGTCGCCACCGCGTTGCCGACCACCCAGAACTCGCGCCCGTCGCGCGCGACGACGCGGCATTCGAAGGTCTCGGCCTGGCCCTCGGGCAGTTCGTCGAGGTAGTGCGTCTGGCGGAACGGATGGTCGGGCGCGTCGGTCGCGACATTGCTGATCGGCTGGCCGGCGAATTCCGGCAGGTCGCCGCCGAACATCCGCCGCGCCGAGCGGTTCATCCATTCAATGCCCTGGCGGCCGACCGTGACGATGCCGACCAGCACCGAGTCCAGCACCGCGCGCTCGCGCTCGGTCTGCAGGTACAGCGAATGCTGCAGCAGCTCGTTGCGCTCCTGCGCCTGCTGGTGGTCGGTGATGTCGACCGTCAGCACCGAGGTCGTCTTCTGGCCCGAGGCCAACTGGCCGATCTCGACCCGCGTCATCAGCCAGCGCAGGCCGTGCTCGGGGTGGCGGACCGCGTAGCGCGCCACCGTCGGCGTCGCCTGCTTCAGGGCCTGCTGGAGCTTCTCGTATTCGGCCCGCGACTCGGGTTCGACCATGTCGCGGTTGACGCCCTGCAGCGCCGGCGCCGGCCTCAAGGCGTCGCCGCCGGTCGCCGGCGTCACGGGCGCGGACGGCGTCGCGCCCGTGCCGGGCCGCGACCAGCCGGCCTCCGCCTGGAAGGTCGCCAACCCCACGCCGGCCGTGTCCATCATCGTCTGCAACTGCTGCTGCGCGAGCTCCAGGTCCTGCTCCGCGCTGCGGTCCTCGAGCATCACCAGCGTGCGCGGCCGCGTCCACGGTCCGCTCAGGCGCCGGGCGCGCACGCGGATCCAGCGACGACGATCGCCGGGCGGCGCGAGCAGGGCGTTGCGATGGGACTCCTGTCCCGATTCGGGCGCCTTCGCATGCAGCAGCTCGCGCCACTCGGGCGGCAGCTCATGCAGGCTGATCGGCATCTGCGGGCTCAGCCGCCGGCACAGGGCCGCGAAGGCGCCGTTGACGCGCAGCAGCAGGCCCTGGTCGTCATGCATCAGCGCGGGCAGCGGGCAGAGGTCGAGCCACTGGTCGATCTCCGACTGCATGCGATCCGCGCGTTCACGGGCCGCCAGTTCGGTGCTGTGGTCCTGCAGCAGCGCCAGGCCCAGCCCGCCTTCCAGCGGGTGGACCCAGGCCTGCAGCAGATGTTCGCGACCCTGGTCGTCGAACAGGCGCAATTCCTGCGCCTTGCCGCTGGGCAGCAGGCGTTCGCCGGTCAGCGAGATCTCGCCCATCAGGCCCTGCAGCCGGGCATTGGTCAGCAAGACCTGGCCCTTGGCGTCCAGCACGAAGGCCGGCCACGGGCCGTCCCACAGGCCGGCGAGCAGGTCCGCGAGCGCCAGGCCGCGCGCCGTCAGCAGGGCGCGGAGGGCGTCGAGATCGGGAGAGGCGAGGGGCAACTGGGCGGACACGGCGCGAGTTTATGCCGCCGGAAACGACAACGGCCTCCGAAGAGGCCGTCGTTGCGTGACAGGGCGTCAGGCCGTCCCGATGACCACGGGCGCGCTCACTCGAGCTGGGCGGCCTTGTGCAGCGCGCGCAGCACGGCGTGGTTGACCTCGTCGGGGCCCAGCATCAGCGTGTCCAGTGCGGCGCGGATGTCGAAGACCGACTCGTTCTCGATCGCCTGCACCAGGTCCAGGTAGCCCTTGTACGGGCCGGTCTGCTCGACCAGCGCCTGGCGCACCCGCTCCGGCACCGGGATGGACTGCAGCAGCTTCTCGAAGGGCTGCTTCAGCATGTGGTCCAGCAGCGAGAACAGGCCGCAGATGAACATCTCGTCGCGGACCTCGGAGTCCGTCATGCTCTTGGCCAGCTCTTCCATCACCAGGCCGCGGCGCAGCGCGCCGAACATGACCGGGCGCATCGCATGGTCCTTGCTCGCCGTGGCCAGCAGCAGCGCCAGCCAGCGGCGCAGGCGCGCGTAGCCCAGCAGCATGATCGCGTGGCGGAAGGACGACACCTCGACCGACAGGCCGAAGGCCGCGGAATTCATGTAACGCAGCAGCTTGAAGGCCAGGCTCGGATCGCGCTTGAGCGTCTGCTCCAGGCGCTCGACGTCCTCGCCCTGGTCGACGCGCGACATCAGCTCGACGATGACCTGCAGGTCGGCCTGGGAGTCGTTGCGGGCGGCCGGGGCGGCGGGCGCCTCGAACTCGCCGTGCACCGTCCAGCCCAGCACGCCGGCGGCGCCCGCGTCCAGCGCCTGCTTGAAGTCGGCGGCGCTGCGCGCGCCCGAGACCAGCACCGATTTGCCGGCCGGCAGCGGGCCGCTGCTCAGGTCCTGCAGGTCCAGCACCAGCTGCTTGAAGCCCGCCGCGTCGGAACGGCCCTTGAGCAGCGCGCCGCGCTGCTGCGCCTGGGCGGCGAGGTCCGCGTCGGACAACAGGAAGGCCGGCACCTCGATCCTGACGTTGCCCGGCAGCGCCGCCGCCAGCAGGCCCTTGAGCAGCCCCTCGTGCGCGACGTTCAGCAGCACCGGCTTGGCCGGGAAGGCGTCGGCCAGCGCCGCCAGCAGCTCGCCGGCGTCGGGCGTCGCCTCCGGGCGCAGCGCGGACACCGTGACGCGGGTGGCCTCGATGTCGAGGGACTTGGAAACCAGGGGCGCGTACCCCAGGGCCACTTGGCCCAGCACGGCGTGTGTCGAGTTCATGCAGATCGGCGCATCAGGTGTTGATGTACTGGAACAGCGACATGCGCTGCACCATCGAGTAGGTCTTCAGCGCCGCATCGTAGCCCGTCTGCTGGTTCTGGAAATCGGAAATGCCCTGCGTCATGTCCAGATCCTCTGCGGCAGATTGCTCAGCCTTGTTGTAAACCTTGAGCGTCTGCAGGCGGGACTCCGAACCGTCCAGATTGTTCATCTGCTCGCCGACCTGGCTGCGGACGTTGGACAGGTTGCCCATGACGGCGTCCACGTCGCGCAGGTTCATCAGGTTGGCCTGGGTGATCTCGGGGCCGGTGCGGCCCGTGACCTTGAGCGACTCGATGGTGCGGTCCAGCACCTCGAAGAGCTTGAGGTCGGCCGTCGCCGGCTTGACGCTGAAGGTGTCGCCATCGGACGGCGCGCCGGCGATGGTCATCGCCATGCCGTCGAACTTGACGGTCTGGCCGGCCGCGTAGTTGTCGCTGGCGACCGGCACATGGCCCTGCGATTCGTTGAAGACGGTGTAGGTCTGCGACGGCGCCGCGCCGCTGATGACGATGCTGTAGCTGTCGCCGGTGACCAGCGCCGGATCGGTGACGCGCCCGGCGTCGATATAGCCGGTCGAGGCCCGGCCGGTCAGCGCGTTGGGCGCGGGGCCGGTCTCGAAGGTGCCGTTGCCGCTGCGCGCCTGCTCCCAGGCGGCGCGGCCGTCGACGCTGAGCGGATAGTTCTCGAGGTTGCCCGTGGTGACGCTGCCCGAAATGCCCTCGAAGCCCACGCCGCCGCCGATGCGGTTGCCCGCGGCGTCGCGCTGGACCGGGTTGTCCAGGAAGGGCGTGCCGGTGGTGCCCTGGCCGGAGAACAGGAAGCCGCCGGCGCCGTCGGTGCGGTTGGCGATCGACAGCAGCTGGTCGCGCAGGCCCTGGATCTTGGTGGCCAGGCCCTGCCGTTCCGGATCGCTGTAGCTGGCGTTGCCGGCGGCGACCAGCGTCTCGCGGATCTGCTGCATCAGCTCGTTGGCGTCGCCCAGCGCGCTTTCGGCCAGCGTCATGCTGTTGCGGCTGGCTTCCAGCGCGCGCTGGCTGGCGTCGACCTGGCCGATCGAGGTGCGCGCGCGTTCGGCGCGGGCCGCGCCGGTCGGATCGTCGCTGGCCTTCTCGACGCGCTTGCCGCTGGTGAGCTTCTGCTGCGCCGCCTGCATCTCCTCCTGGCGGCGCTGCAGCGTCGCGATGCTGGAGTCGAACATGTTGTTGGTCGAGAGTCGCATGGCGGCGTCCTTCGTGGATCGGGTCTTCGGTCGCGTCGGGCGCCGCGTCAGCGGCCGACGACGCTCAGCAATTGGTCGAACAGGCTCTGCGCGGCCTGCAGCATCTTGGCGGCGGCCTGGTAGCCCTGCTGGAACTGCATCAGCTTGGCCGCCTCCTCGTCGAGGTTGACGCCGGCCTGGCTGGAGCGGGTCTGCTCGGCATCGGAGGCCACCGTGGTGGAGACCTGCGCCAGGTAGTCCGCGCCCTGCACCCGCGATCCGATGTCGGCCATCGCGGCGGCATAGGCCTCGTTGACGGTCTGGCCACGGGTGAGCGTGCCGTCGGCCTGCAGCTGCTTGCCCAGGAAGGGCTCGCTCTGCATCGCCAGGAAGGCCTTGGCGTTGCCGTTGTTGGTCGAGACGACCTGGTCCGAGACCTGCAGCGCGATCTTGTCGCCTTGGCGCGGCACGCCGTTGAGGCGCAGCTCGAAGCCCAGGTCCACGCCATTGGCGGGATCGTTGCCGATCTTGCCGCCGGCCTTCCAGGTACCGCTGACCTGCGTGTTGTCCGACAGCGTGATCGTGTAGTTGATGCTGTTGTCGGCGTTGACGGTGCCGAACTCGACGGTCGCGGGCTGCTTGCTCTTGTCGAATCTGTCGTTGATCGCGTAGAGCGAGTCGACGGTGGCCGTGCCCTTGTTGTTGACGTCGGTCGTGCCGATGATCGGCGAGGCCGCCGCCAGGCCGGACGGGTCGTCCAGCGCGCGCTTGAAGCTGGCCGAGGCGTTGGCCACCGGCTCCAGCAGGAAGCTGTCGCCCTGCTGCATGGTGCCGCTGGTGGACAGGCTGATGCCGTAGGCCGCCTTGATCTGGTCGTTGCTCATGATCGTCGGCTGGCCGCCGGGGCGGACCGCGATCTGGTAGCTGTCGGGCGTGCCGGTCGGGTCCGGCGTGACGGTGAAGGACAGCGCCGGCACCAGCGAGCCGTCGGTGACGGTGGCGCTGATCTTGGCGTCGCCGCGGTTGGTCGTCGCCGGCAGCACCGACGGCTGGGCGATGGTGAACAGCGGACCGCCGGCCTGCGCCTTCAGGTCCACGCCCAGGCTCTGCTGCTCGTTGACGCGCGTGGCGATCGCGGTCGCCATCTGGCCGAGCAGGTTGCGGGCATCCTGCAGGTGGGTGTTCTGGTAACGCAGCATCGCCGTCAGCGAGCCGCCGGTCAGCGTGCTGTCGTCCAGCGCGCGGGTGCCGCTGGTGTCGCTGATCGAGAGCTGCGCGCGCGCGCCGTCGTAGGGATCGGGCGTGACCGACAGCTGCTGCGCGTCGCCGCCCAGCACCAGCACCTGGCCGCCGCCGATGAACACGCCCATCGTGCCGTCGCGGCTGTTCTCGACGGTGCTGACCTGCACGTACTGGCTGAGCTGCGAGATCAGCTGGTCGCGCTTGTCGAGCAGGTCGTTGGGCGTGTGGCTGGTGCCGGCCGCGCGGGCGATCTGGTCGTTGGCCGCGGCGATCTGCTTGGCGAGTTCGTTGACCTGCTTGACGTCGGCGTTCATGTCGCTGACGACGCCCGACTGCAGGTCGGCCAGTTGCTGGCCGGCGTTCTGGAAGCGCGCGGCCAGCGCCTGCGCCTTGCCCAGCACGACCTGGCGCGCCGACGGATCGTTGGGTCGGCTGGCCACGTCGACCAGCGCGTTCAGGAAGTCGTTGGCCGACTGGCCCAGGCTGTCGTCGCCGGTGGGGAAGAGCTTCTCCAGCTGCGCCAGCTGCGACTGCATGGTCGTGTCGGCGAAGGCCTGCGACTTGGCGGCCGCGGCCTCGCGGGTCAGGAACTCGTTGTGCGAACGGGTCACCGTCTGCACGTTGACGCCCTTGCCGAAGTAGCCCGCGCCGGTGAACTGGCCCTCGGGCGTGGTCAGCACCACCTGCTGGCGGGAGTAGCCCTGGGTGTTCGCGTTGGCGATGTTCTGGCCGATGGTCTGCAGCGCCGCCTGGTTGGCGAACATGGCGCGCATGCCCAGCGACAGCAGCGGAGAGGTACTCATGCGGGGCTCCTCGTTCCTTCGGGCTCAGCGGCGCGCGCTCAGGCCATCGCGCGCTGCACGCGCATCGTGGTGTTGATCGTGCGCGCCAGCTTGGTCGCGTATTCCGGGTCGGTGGCGTAGCCGGCCTTCTGCAGGCCCTTGGCGAAGCCTTCGGCGCTGCCGGTGTTGGCCTTGGCCACGACGTCGCGGTAGCGGTCGTTGTTGCCGATCAGCTTGGCGTAGTCCTTGAACGCTTCCTCGTAGCTGCCGTAGGCGCGGAACTTGGCCGTCACCTTGGTCGGCTTGCCGTCGACGTACTCGGTGGTCTGCACTTCCGCGACCTTGCCGGTCCAGTTCGCGCCGGCCTTGATGCCGAAGACGTTGAAGCTGCTCGAGCCGTCCTTGTTCAGGATCTCGCGCTTGCCCCAGCCGGACTCATGCGCGGCCTGCGCAATCATGAAGCTCGCCGGGATGCCGGTGGACGCCTGCGCCGACTTGGCGGCGGCGTCGTGCTTCAGGATGAAGTCCTGCACGTGCGGCTGCACGTTCTTGACCGCCAGCTGCGGCAGTTGCGGGACCTTGGTCGCGTCCTTGGCGGTCGGCAGCTCGCCGTCCTTCACGCCGAGCTGGCGCTGCAGGTGGCGCTCGATGGCCTGGGACAGGCCGCCGGGGAGGCCGGTCATCTTCGCGGCGTACTGCTGGTCCAGCATCTCGCCGCCCATCTGGGTCGCCGAGTTCTCCATCATCCCGCTGGTCATCGTGGCCTGGCGCATGCTCTTCATCACTTCCTGCATGAAGAGGGCCTCGAACTGGCGCGCGGTTTCCTTGACGGCGGCCTTGGGGTCGCGCGACGCGGTGGATTTGAGTTGCTCGACGGAACGCGTGTCGGACGACAGTCCGTTCACGCCCATGCCGAGCGCCGTGCTGAGGGGGGTGGACAGGGCCATGTCAGATCACCTCGAGCTCGGCGTTCAGCGCGCCGGCGGTCTTCATCGCCTGGAGGATCGCCAGCAGGTCCTGCGGCGTGGCGCCCAGCGTGTTCAGCGCCTTGACGACATCGTTCAGGCGCGCGCCGGCGGGCAACTGGATCAGCGAGCCGGGGTCCTGCTTGATCGAGATGTCGGTCTTCTGCGTGACGGTGGTCTGGCCGCCGGACAGCGCGTTGGGCTGGCTGACCTGCGGCGTGCTGGAGATGGTCACCGCCAGGTTGCCGTGCGCGACCGCGCAGGGTTGCAGCGTGACGGCCTGGTTCATGACCACCGAGCCGGTGCGCGCGTTGATGACGATGCGGGCGGCCGGGGTCTCCTGGTCGAAGCTCAGGTTCTCCATGTCGGCCAGGAAGGCGACGCGGGCGTCCGGCGCCAGCGGCGCGCGGACCTTCACGACGCGGCCGTCCAGCGCCATCGCCGTGCCTTCGCCCTTGGACTTGTTGATGGCCTTGGCGACGGCACGCGCGGTGCCGAAGTCGGAGGCGTTCAGGTCCAGCTGCAGCCACTCGTTCTGCTGCAGTGGCGTGGGCACGCTGCGCTCGACCAGCGCGCCGCCGGGGATGCGGCCGGCGCTGAGGTGGTTGATCTGGACCTTGGAGCCGCCCGCGGACGCGCCGGCGCCGCCGACGACCAGGTTGCCCTGGGCGATCGCGTAGACCTGGCCGTCGGCGCCTCGCAGCGGCGTGGCGATCAGCGTGCCGCCGCGCAGGCTCTTGGCATTGCCCATGGACGAGACGACGACATCCAGCGGCTGGCCGGGTTGCGCGAACGGGGGGAGGGAGGTGGTGATCATGACCGCCGCGACGTTGCGCGGCTGCATGGTCACGCCGGGCGGCAGCAGCACGCCGAACTGCTGCAGCATGGCGGTGATGCTCTGGCCGGTGAAGGGCGCCTGGGTGGTCTGGTCGCCGGTGCCGTCCAGGCCCACGACCAGGCCGTAGCCGGTCAGCGGGTTGGAACGCACGCCCTGCACCGCGGCGACTTCCTTGATGCGCGTCGCCTCGGCCGGCGTCGCGATCGCGAGCAGGGCCATCAGCGCGAGCAGGCCGGAGGCCAGCAGGCGGGGGGAGCGGGAGAAGAAGCGGGGGAGGGTGGTGGGGTACATCTCGGTCACACGGTTGGCAGACTCGTGTGACCGATTGTGGGGAAACTTAAATGGGCGAAAGGTTCAAGAAGAAGCGGGATAGCCAGCCAATTCCATGCGCGTCGGCGACGGCGCCGCGGCCGCGCTGCTCGACCCGGACGTTGGCGATCGCGGTCGAGGCGACCGTGTTGCCCTGGCGGATCGACTGCGGGTCGACCTGGCCGTAGAAGCGCAGCACGTCCACGTTGTTGTTGACGCCGACCTGCTTCTCGCCGGAGATCAGCAGGTGGCCGTTGGGCAGCACGCCGGTGACCACGGCGGTGATGGTGCCGGAGAAGTCGTTGGTGTTCTCGTTGGTGCCCTTGCCGGTGCTCTTGTTGTTGGACGAGCCGGTCAGCTCGGCCCGGCCGCCGCCGAAGGAGTTGGCGGCGATGCCCGGGATCGCGGTCACGGCGGCGCCGATGGCGCCCGTCTTGTCAAGTTCGCTGTTCGACTTCTGCGAGGCGCTGACCCGCTCGGTGATCTGCACGGTGACGATGTCGCCGACGAGGCGGGCGCGATGGTCCTCGAACAGCGGCCGGTAATTGGCGTTCTGGTAGATCGCGCCGTTGTTGGCCGCGGCGGGGATGGGCTCGGGCATCTTCACGACCGGCGCGGGCTGCATGTCCACGCGCGGCTGCGGATACATCGTGCCGCAGGCGGTCAGGGCGAGGGCGGCGGCGGCCACCAGGCTCAGTCGGATCGAGGACAGGAACGAAGGCATGACAACTCCTGGAGTCGCGGCGTGTCGGGACGCCGGCCGCGGCACCTCGAGGGTGCGCCGCGCGGGGCCGGCGGGTCTTGACGGGGGGCCCCGCATCGTCACCCGGGCGGCAGGCGCCCGGTCGGTCGATCAGCGGGGCTGGCGCCGGTCAGATCTGCGACAGCTTCTGGAGCATCTGGTCGGTGGTCGTGATCGCCTTCGAGTTCATTTCGTAGGCGCGCTGCGTCTGGATCATCTGGACCAGTTCCTCGACGACGTTGACGTTGGAGGTCTCGACGAAGCCCTGCTGCACCGTGCCCAGGCTGTTCTGGCCCGGGGCGCCGGTCTGCGGCGTGCCGGAGGCGACGGTCTCGGCGTACAGGTTGCCGCCCAGCGACTCCAGTCCCGGCGGGTTGATGAAGTTGGCCAGCTGCAACTGGCCCAGCGTGGTCGGCGTGGCGCTGGCGGCGGTGGTGACGCTCACCGTGCCGTCGGCGCCGATGGTCAGCGACTTGGCGTCGGCCGGGACGATGATCCCGGGCAGCACCGTGTTGCCGTTGTTCGTGACGACCTGGCCGTTGGCGTCCAGCTGGAAGCTGCCGTCGCGGGTGTAGGCCGTGGTGCCGTCGGGCATCTGGACCTGGAAGAAGCCGTTGCCCTTGACCGCCACGTCCAGGTAGTTGGACGTCTGCGTCAGGCTGCCCTGCGAGTGGCTGCGCGAGGTCGCCACCGCGCGCGCGCCCAGGCCGACCTGCATGCCGGTGGGCAGCGTGGTCTGCTCGGTGTTGTTGGCGCCGGGCTGGCGCAGCGTCTGGTACATCAGGTCCTCGAAGACCGCGTGCGACTTCTTGTAGCCGTTGGTCGAGACGTTGGCCAGGTTGTGCGAAATCACGTCCAGCTGGGTCTGCTGGGTTTCCATGCCGGTCTTGGCGGTCCAGAGCGAACGAAGCATCTTGGTCTCCTGAATCCTGAGCTAAAGCGGTTCCGTACTGCGAACGTCGTCGCGTGGGATCAGCTGTCGGACAGCAGCTTGGAGGCTGCCTGGCCGTGGGTCTGGGCGATCGAGAGCAGCTTCATCTGCTGCTCGAACTGGCGGGCGGCGGCGATCATGCCGACCATGGTCTCGACCGGGCTCACGTTGGAGCCCTCGAGCGCGCCCGACTGCAGCCGGGCATTGGGATCGGCGGGCAGCGGGTCGCCGCCGTCGGCGATGAACAGGCCGTCGTCGCGGCGGGTGAAGCGGCCGTCCTCGGTCACCAGCTTGATCTTGCCGATGTTGACCGGGCGCTGGCCGTCGGCCTTGGCCACCACGGTGCCGTCGTCGCCGATGGAGATCGTCGAGTTGGGCGGCACGGTGATCGGGCCGCCGTCGCCCAGCACCTGCAGGCCGTTGCGCATGCGCA
>Ga0065165_1000734_pt1 | contig 45583 bp, 34 predicted proteins | sample AraplaMF_Cvi_mMF_FD_63813 | JGI IMG/M metagenome (GOLD analysis project Ga0065165, IMG submission 63813) | Arabidopsis root microbial communities from the University of North Carolina, USA - plate scrape MF_Cvi_mMF (version 2) (version 3) | ecosystem: Host-associated > Plants > Roots >...
GGTTCCTCCTATTACTACGGAACATACGAAGACGGGGAATGTTATAAGCTTTGCCCACACGCCCGCATCGGCGCCCTGTATGAGCTGGTAGGCAAAGACGATAAAGTTTCCGGTTACGTGGGCCGAGAATATATTATCGGCCGCCACAAAGGTTACTGTATCGCAAAAGCCCGCGGCTATGGTGAGTACAAGGGTTAGGTATACAACCTTGTGCTGCGCGTACGGCGTATTGATGTTGGTGTTCATGGGTTACTTGCCTGGTCTCAAAAATCGGCTCGCTCAGGCATACCGCGATTGCTGAGCTACACGCTTGAAATCGGAGAAGGTCATGCCGGTATTGTTTTTAAAGAATTTACTGAAGTGGGTGTAATCTTCGAAGCCGAGGTAGTATGCTATTTCTTTCATACGAAGTTCGGAGTAAAGGGCCTGGCGTTTTGCTTCGAGTACGATGTACTGTTGAATGTGATAGCTCGCAGTGAAGCCCGACATTTTCTTTACGATGCTGTTGAGGTAGTTGGGCGTTACACAGAGTTCTTCGGCATAGTCTGAAACTGACTTTTTGGTTGCAAAGTTTGTTTTCAACAGATCGAGAAAACGCTTCACGAGTTCGCTGTGTTTTCCGGGAGCTGTTTCGCTGGAGGGCTCGCCCGCATCGTCGGCCTGACGTGTGAGGTAGAGTACAAATACTTTTACGAGACCGCGCAGCAGTTCTGAACGTAACAGGAAGTAGTTGTTATACTCTTTATAGATTTTAGGTAAGATGTCTTCTATCTCGTCGCTGGTGGCAATTGTGGCGAGTTTACGATCGGACGGGTTTTGAGAACCGAGGCCGGAAAGATCTAACTGATGCCCTGCCAATGAAAGGAAGCTATTGGAGAAGGTCATATAGTACCCTTTGATATTTTCGTTAAACTTCAGGTGGCGATACTGCCCGGGCGTGAGCAGGTATACAGTTCCGTGTGTGAGGGCATGGGTGCCGAGGTCGGCCTGCAAGGTGCCTCCGCCGTGTTGCACCCAGAGTACTTCGAAGTTCTGCAGCCGGTCAGAGGCATGCATGGACTTACGCTGCCCAAACCGTTCGAGGGGAAAGATTTCAAAGTCTTTGCTGAAAACATCCGGTGTGCGGGCCGGGCTGTTTGCATGTTGCGATACTGTCATAGGGTTTCGGTTTTACTGTTTTTGCCAAAGGTTTTGCAACGCCCGTACCAAACAATTAACATGCTGTCAATCAAAATATTATAATCACAACCAGCAGTTCGCAATTAGCGATATTCCGACAATTCATGAAAAGCGTTAGCTTTATCGCGCTCTACTGAAAATTCACAGCTTGCCTATGTCCGACCTTCAACCGTTACCAGAAAAAGATGTATTGCACGCCTTACTCGGCTGGGGTGAGACGCTGGCTGCGGCGGGGACATTGCGCGAGGTCGAAGCCAGTGTAGCCGATTGCCTGTTTCGTTTGTTTGCACTGGACGATTACCTGGTTCTAGGTTCTGCTACCAGCGGTGCCTCTCCTACTGTTGTGTTGGCGCACCCGCAGTCGCTATACTATCGGGTACCGGTTGATCAATTCGAGATTGTCGATGTTTCGTTTAACAGCCGTCTGCACCACACACCTGTACTGGAGTCGGTGGCGCAGTGCGGCATAGCCGATGCGTATGTTCAACGGTGGCGTGACGAAGGTATAACGGATGTGCTGGGGGTAATGCTGTATTCCGGGGGAGGTGCCATCGGGTCACTGTGGTGCCCGTTGCGAAAGCATGCTATTGTTAATCGATTACGCACGCCGTCGTTCAACGGCTTCTGTGGGCTGCTGGGGCAAACCGTAGCGTTACAGTTTGAACGGGCTACGGCTATGCGATACCGCCGGGAACTTGAACACTGCCGCGAGCAGCTGGACCGCATGCAAGCGTATATGCAAGGCGATATTGCCATACGACCTGTAGCCGGTGATATTATAGGCCATGGGCCGGAGATGCAGAAGGTGTTTCAGCGCGTGGGGCAGGTATCGTTTACAAACAGCACGGTGCTTATCCTGGGGGAGACGGGCACGGGTAAGGAGCTTATAGCGCAGGCTATTCATAACGGCTCGCCACGCGCCGATAGACCTCTTGTCCGGGTGAACTGCGCCACCCTTCCGGCTAACCTTATCGAAAGTGAGCTGTTTGGCCATGAGAAGGGAAGCTTTACCGGAGCCATGGAACGCCGCATCGGTAAGTTCGAACTTGCCGACACGGGAACGTTATTTCTGGACGAGGTTGGCGAGATGCCTGTAGCACTACAGGCAAAACTGCTGCGGGCCATACAGGAGCGCGAGATCGAGCGTGTAGGCGGGCAGACTACGCTTACGGTAGATGTACGCATTATTGCCGCAACGAACCGTGTACTGGAAACGGAGGTTGCCGAAGGTCGTTTTCGTAAAGATCTGTATTACCGCCTCAATGTGTTTCCGATTGTATTACCGCCGTTGCGAAGACGTACGGAAGATATACCGGCACTGGTTACTCATTTTATTGCACGCTTCGCGCCAATGGGCCGGAGTATACCACGGCCATCGCGCAAGACGTTGCAGACGTTACTAGCCTATGAATGGCCTGGCAATGTACGCGAGCTGGAACACTTTATTGAACGCAGTGTGTTGATGACTACAGGAAGAACACTGAAGGCGGTTCGTCTGCCCAACGCCGGCGGACCTGGTGTTGTTTCGTTGATACCGGGTACTAAAGGCAAGATTAAAAATTTTGCCGAGAACGAGCGCGATCATATTCTACAAGCGCTGAAAGCTTGTCGCGGCAAGGTGTATGGTGCGGGTGGCGCGGCGCAGCTGCTGGGTCTGAAGGTGTCTACGCTGAACTCGAAGATGTTGAAGCTGGGGATAAAGAAGGGGAAGGTTTTTACGAGCAAGGGCACGGGTGCGTAGTGATCGTTAAAAGAAGAAACCTCGTTCCAACCTTTTGAGGGGTTAGCGCGAGGTTCTTCACCATAGCTCCGGCCCATGGAAATGGTGGAAACCGGTGGGGCTATGTGCCAGGCGTGGGCTCCTGCTTTTTCTGTTGGTATAATGGTGCGTTATTTAGTTTATGGGGTTGCGAGCGTCGATTTGTTTTAGCAGGCAGGTGAAGTCATAGAACCGTTCGCCTATGTTATCGAAGGCCATGGGTAGCTCGCTATGGTGGATGCGTATATACATCAGGAAGTATTCAATAAGGTCTTCGCGAAGTGTAGCGGCATCGATGTTGGCAAAGAAGCGTATGACTTCTTTTTCCAGGGCTTTCGATTCGTCTGCGGTACTGTTCATGGAAATGCTTAACACGCGTTAGTCATCAACATTTGTTTTATTGTTACATGGTATTGACTTGTGTATATATACAGGCGGCGGCTGTTTGTGTTGGCCGTACGCCGGTCGGTACATTGGGGCTTACGCTTGGTAGCAAACCTCCGGGCTATTGCTGCGCGGCGGTTTTCCTTTTTCGGTGGCGGTAGTACTGGATTGGGAGCTCGGGGTACTTTACACAAAAAAGTTTCGAATTTTTTCATAATACAGATAGCCATAAAGGCTTCTTTATACTACTGATCGTGTTTTTAATTGATATTTGAAATGTGGCAACAAAGCAACGATTTAAAAACGCTAAGAAGATAGAGGGCTTCGGTCAGAAGTTACGCTCTATCCGAGAGAGTCTGGGATATACCCAAGAGCAGGTTGCCTCAAAAGCCAACCTAAGTTTTCCAACAATCAACCGTATAGAACAGGGCCACGTCAATCCAGGCATCGATACAGTTTTTTCTATAGCAGACGCCCTGCGTACCCCAGCCAACAAATTATTCGAATAACAAACACACGCACACTTCGGCAAACCAAGCCCCTCTATTGTGTTATGCCTGTAAATATAAAGCATTATTTATAAATATAAAGCTTTCTTTATACGAATTTCAGCTAATTAACCAGAGTTTTGTATGGTGCCAAGCAGTGCTAGCATAAAAGAACGCTATCGCAAAGAGATAGAAGCTTTCGCGGACAAGCTCCGCAAAGCCCGGGAAGACCGTGGCTATACCCAGGAAGAGCTTGCAGCCAAGGCCGGCATAAGCTTCACCACGCTAAACCGCATTGAGCAAGGGCACGTTAACCCCAGCCTGGCCACGATCTATGCTATTACCGAGGTATTGAATATACCCGTCGGCGACCTTGTATAATCCGTCTGCCCACCCGCAGCGCAACGGTGTATATATCCTTTTGTTACCCACAAGCAGCTGCCCTGCCGAGTCATATAAAAAAGGCGATCTGAGTGATCGCCTTTTTTATGTTTTTACCGTTTCCGTTTTGGCGCATAGCCCATGCGGTCGAGCCATTCGGCACACAACCATGGCCAGGTATTCAGAACAGGGTCTTTCGGAGCCATTCCGAAGCCGTGACCGCCATGATCATAAATATGCAGGCTTGCGGGTACGTTTACTTTTCGAAGCGCCTGATAGAACAGAATGCCGTTTTCAGGGGGTACTGCTCCGTCGTCGGTGGCATATACCATAAACGTGGGGGGTGTATGTGCCGTTACGCGGTTATAGGTTGAGAGTGAGTCTACCAGTTGGTTATCGGGGTTCTTGCCGAGCAGCATTTCGCGGCTGCCACGATGCGCGGGCTGGCCCGCCATGGCGATTACCGGATAGATGAGTATAGCAAACGCCGGACGCGAGCTCCACTGCTCCAGCGGATCTTTGGCTTTCTTCTGCGCGGTAAGATGCATGGTAGCACACATGGAGGCAAGGTGACCACCAGCCGAAAACCCCATGACACCGATTCGCTCAGGATCTATTCCCCACTCCTTGGCTTTGGACTTCACAATTCGCATGGCCGTGGTTACATCACGATATTGATCAGGAAAGCGGTGGCCGGTCTGGTCCGGACTATTGAGGCGGTAATGGAGTACATACGTTTCATAGCCAAGCTTGTTGTAGTAGCGCGCCACATCTACACCCTCGTGTTGTGCCGCAAGGTGCGAGTACCCTCCGCCGGGGCAGATTAAAATGGCCGACCCGTTGGCCGAATCGGGATTAGCTTTGTACCGTTCGAAGTACGGCGGCTCGGCATCTTTGTCGTAACCAGGATTTGTTACCTTCTCGGATGCGGGGTAAAGAAAAAATTTTTCTTGTGCGAGCATGGGCAACGAGATTATGCAGAGCAGGACAATGTTTAGAAATTTCATGGTTTACAGTGAATTACGAGAGCAAAATACAGAAACCGGGCAAGCGATTACTACGCGGAGAAAATTATTATCAAGTTTTTTTTGGAGTGCACTTGCATCGTGTGAGGCATATGTATAATATTGCACTCCCAAATCGATAACGATTCCTCCTTAGCTCAGCTGGTTAGAGCACCTGACTGTTAATCAGGGGGTCCTAGGTTCAAGCCCTAGAGGAGGAGCAAAAGCCACTCGCAAGAGTGGCTTTTTTGTTTTATCTGCCTTCGCAAGCACCTGACTTCACCTGTTTTTTAGATATGTTGAGCCGTTACTATGTACTAACTATGTACTGAAGGTACACACCTCTCCTCCGGGAGAAGCCTCTTTATCAACACAAAACGATTCGCATGACAGCTCCCTTCGAGAAATACAAAACATACTTAATGCCATACGCGATTATCTTATTGAGGTGGGTATGGAGAAGACTGAACGTGTACAGGGAGTAGACACGGATACAATACGGAAAACTGAAGAGCAACTTGGCCTCCAGCTTCCGTTAGCTTAGGGCACGGTTGGAGGTGTTCGGCTCGAACTCATCTGTAACGCTGGACGACTTAACTTTCAGCACCGGTGGATCGATCATCTGAAAGAGAATAATCTTTTCTATCTTCTCGATAACAAGCCTGCCTAAGACATATACGGCTCACAAATCACCCAAGCCTTCTCTATAGCGGCCTGGCTTTGCCCGAGCGCTTCGGCGCTGTTGTAGAGATTGGTTGAAAGCTTTAGTGGGTTTCGGGCCTCATCCTTTTGCCATCGGCTTCGAGTTTATTGGCCAGCAGTTCGAGGAAATTGGCCAACGCATCGTACCTAAGATTACCGATTTCTTCGGCTAACTGCTCCATTCAATCCGGGGTAGTTGGGTACCCTGTGACTTGCGTATCATCTACGTTGTGATTTATCAGGAACACAAAATACGGAGCAGTATTGAGATGGCCTACGCTTGAGGCAAGTACTGCATGGACTCCCAACGCACTGTAAACCAAACGATAGCGATCTAATCTGATTAGTTTCAGATTGTGATCGTGCTGTTTTATTAACGAACAACGGAGGGTAATTCCCGAATCAAATGAATGATCGCAGACAAGTTGAACAGGAAAGTATTGAGTACAGTATCCTTTACAGATACCGATGGGAGGATTGCCTAAATAAGGCTCTCGATGGCAGTGTAGATTTCGTCGTGCACCATATTGAGGCAGTAGTCTGTGAGCATCTCATGGTCGGGATCTTCCTGAAGTGTCAGGAGAATCTGACTATAGTGCTCTAAATCTATGGGAGCCATCTGCAGTTCTTTGAGAGACCGCCACATGAAGGTTGTCTTTATCTTCGACGGATTTTGTACCTGGTATCGTTCAAAAAGGTATGCTCTGAGGTTCGCTTCGCTAAGAAGCTTTTTGATTTCGTAGTTCCGGAGGTCTCTTACAAACGAGATCGCTTCATTACTGGTTAGTACCCGACTTTTAATCTCCCGCATAATGTTAAAAGCCAAATATACCTGATCGAAATAAATCTACTAATAATATTGTTTAAATGTTATCCACATTCGGAGTATACTAAGGGCACTTTCACGGCATGCTATGTTCTTCTCGGTTGGGTTCTCAAGCTTGAGCTATCGGTTCGATTGTATACGCAGCATTGTTGTAAATACTTATTTGCCAAACGTATACTTATAGTTAATTAAAGAAGTAGGTGCGGTATGTGTAACGGTTGCTCTTTAGCGTTGATAACCGCTGAGACGTCACTGAAAAAAATTAACGAGACGTATCGGAATGCCATCCCTTCATTAAGAAGCTATCGATACGTCTCTACCCGTTATCTATCAGAGACATTTTTCTGGTTGAGATACACAATAATAGATCAATATGCTATCGATCAGTGTTTTACTTTGATTTCGTATAAAAGTTCAGCAAAGGAATATCGACGGCCAGGAAAACCTTAAAAGAATAATTTACCCGGTTGTCGATGGTGGCGCCGGTGGTTTCGATTTTACGGAGTTGGGGTCCAAGCTGGCCACCAACGCCATAAGAGATCGGCGATCTGGCGATGCCACGAACGTAGTACAGCCCGGGGGCGAAGATATTGCTGAAGGAGAGTTCGGGTAGGGCGGCCGTGTTACGGTCGTCAAAGCGATACATGGTTACGGCACCGAGGTCTACGAGCGAGATGAAAAGTGAGCGGGAGAAGTATGCAGCTTTGCCGTGTTTGTCTTTCCGCTCTTTGGCGCCTTTGCTGATGGCGATGCCGATTGGGGCAGTGATGCCTCCGGCAAAGCGGGCGTTGTCGTCTATAACTTCTGCTCCGGCGGTCAGGCCGACGTAGGCATTGAGGGCGATGTTCTTTTCGGTCTTACGTTTGATGGAGGCACTGCCGGGCGGTAATACGATGGCTTCGATGGCGGCCTCGACTTCGTCGGACGTTTGGGCGGCCGCAACGGTAGCCATAAACGTTCCGTATTTCAGGAAGGCCTTAAGGGCGGGATCGGCCTTTTCGTTCAGCGTGGTATCGAGCACCACGTAGGCCTCGAAGATGGCGGAGTTATAAGACTTCGATTCGATGTGCGCCCACAGGGCCGACAGGTGCTGGATATAAAACGAAGCCAGGACTGTATTGTCGATCTGTTTTGCATTGCCGGCGAGTGAACTGGCCGATACCTGCTGTACGGCCGATAGGATGCGCTGCGTGAGTGCCGCATAGCCCGAAGCGTTGCGGGTGTTGGTATTGCTTAAGGTGCTGATGAGGTCTTCGATGGCGGCGAGGTGCTGCTGAAGTCTGGTGATGATGTCGCGCAGGTGGTTGATGTCGGACGCCAGGCTACTCAGCGATTTGTCGAGGCAAACGTCGGTGCCGTCGGCTTTCTTAAAACATACGGGTGTGAGTTTGGTCTGTTGGCAAAGCAGGCCGAAGTACACATAGATGAAGGCTTCATTGCGAAACGCATCGAATTCTGCGGCGCCGATCCAGTACCGGTTACCCTGGCGCGAGCGTAGTGATTGTGAGAGAAGGTCTACGGTTTGCAGTGCGGGAAAGAGGTTCGTGTGGAGGTCGGCAAAGTCAATGGCGTCTGCCGTTGGCTGCGGGTCTACAGCGTTCAGGGCGGTTAGCGAATGGAATACATCGCCAGGGTGTACGCCACGATCGAGTTCGCGGCTCAGGTAGAACGCTCCTTTGAGGGCAGCGTATAGCTGCGGGTCTTTTTGGATGTCTTGTACTAGTTTGCCATCGGTGGTTTTGGTCCAGGCGTAGGCATTGGCCAGGAAGTTGTCGAGGTCGGTCTTAAATGCTTCCTGTAACGCGGGGAGGTATACGGCATAGCTGTAGATCTCGTCTTTCGCGGTGCGTAGGATGGTGTAGGTGGATGGAAAGAGCTTCTGTAGGTCTTTTTGCTCTTCGAGCGCTTCTTCAAATTTGTCGAAGAAGGCGGTATTGAGTTCTTCTTTTGTTCGCTTTACCAGGGACTTCGCCATGCCGTCCATAACGGTTGTGGCGAGCCCTGCCGGCGACATGGCCGCCATTACCGAAGCCGCTTCGGGCGTTGACTGTGTAGAGGCTACATGGCGGGTGGCTACATCGACGATGACATTGGCCAGAAACGGGTTATAATATTTGCTTGCGCTGGTGCTCAACGCGGTGAGTATGGCATCGTCGGGTTTGGTCTTCAGTTCGTCGGGCAGGTATTTTTTCAGTACGGCTATAAAGCCTGCAACACTATCGGGTTTAAGTTTACCCAGGGCCAGCTTGCCTTTGAGGTTTTGCGCGTCGTAGTATATGCTTTGGGAATAGGTGTTTATTCCGAGGCACAACAGGAAGATTATGGTAACGTGTATTGTCTTCATAGTTTTAATTTTTCAAACATCCTGACGGGGTTTATGATACCTCGCCCATAGAGTTCAGGTTCGCCTGCCGGGTCGACGGTGTCTATCAATGCGTTTCGTATGTCGTGTAGGGCCAGTGTTGGTTCCACGGCCCGGGCCAGAGCGCATACGCCGGCGGCAAAGGGTGCCGCGAAGCTTGTGCCGTCGGCGGTGTAGATGCCGTCTCTCTTTATATCGACCACGCGCATGTATTCGCCTGGAGCAGCCAGCGTGATGCAGGTGGCGCGTGTGGAGAAGTCGCTTACGAGGCGTTGTGCGTTTACCGATGCCACGCCCAGGGTAAGCCCGGGAAATGCGGCGGGCAATCGGTCGAAAGGATTATCGTCGTGATTGCAATCATCGCCCACGGAGCAGAAGATGAGCGCACGGTCGGCCAGTGTTTTAACGGCATCATGCAGTTGTGTCCGCTGGCGTGCCGTTACCTTATCGGGCAGGAAGCCGCTGGTGATGACTACGATGCTGATGTGTGGCGGAATCTGTTGGAGCCCGTTGATGAGTCGGTCTACGGCAGGTTCCTGGCTGAAGTATTTACAGGCGAATATTTTACACTCCGGTGCCACACCCAGGATATCGCCCCGTGCGGCGATGATGCCGGCCACTTGTGTTCCGTGGCCGGTTTCGTCGGCATAGTCGGCGCTGCCGTCGCTGTTAATTCCGGTTATGTTGTTGTATTCAAAGCACGGAGTATACCACTTACCGGCTAGCGGCTGTGCTATGCCGGAATCGAGTATGGCTACTTCGGCTCCGGCGCCGCGTGTGCCGTATCGTTCCCAAAGATCACGTATACCGAACGCGTTGTGCCACCAGTCGAGGTTGTAGTCCGTTTCGCGGGCCAGGCTACCCGGCACGGCGCCGCCGACCTTATGTATTCGTTCGGCTATGCCCCCGCTCCAGATGTAGGTGCCGTCTACGAGGCGATACCAGATGTTGTTTCCCTTATAGTCATCGCCCACAACAACGGCTTCAATCTCTACGGTTGTGTTTTTAAGCAGGTAACCGGGATTGTTGTCGGGCAGTATGCGCGGTGCACGTGCCCGGATGTTGAGATTGGTTATAACCCTCGCTTTCATTAGCCTTCACGGTTTAATGGCGATACGGCATCTTCGGCCGAGTTATGCGGACTGTTGGGATCTTGCTTGAGCGATGTGCGCAGTTGCATTAACTTATTGAGTAAGTCAAACCAGAACGGCGCGCCCAACGATATGGCGATGGCCGTAACGAAGAAGCCCCAGAAGTGTATGCCTGGAAGTCTGAAGAAGTAGCCCATCTTGGCGCCCCAGGTGAATTCAAGTTGTCCTTCTTTTATTGCCGCGTGCGCTGCCGACAATGCAGGGGCATCGATTTGTGGTGTATATACCGGCTTACCCGAACGAGGATCGGTATGCACCTTCACCACGTCTGTCGGCCACCCTCCTATTCCGAGCAGGGTTGTTGTTTCGTTCATCTCCGCATCGATCTGCTGTTTTATGGCCAATAGTGAATCGAGCTTTTGCGTGTAGGTCTTAAGTTCTGCGGTGCTCTTTATAGCGGTGGTATCGACCTGTATTTTATTGCTCTGTACATAGGCGTTTGCCATGCTTACAATTTTCTCGCGTGCGTCTTTGTCGTGCGACAGTTTGCTTACAATGGTAAAGGTGTCGGCATTGAAACACCAGGCAATTATAAATCCGAGTAGAAGCAGTACGATCTGGATTTTACGTTTATACCATTCGGTGGCCTGCTCCATGGTTCTATCGAACCAGGTTTCGAGTTGAAGTTTAAATTTGACGATATCGCCGTATGCTTCCTGCCAGAGGCTGTTGATGTAGCGGGCGGTTTGTGCATCGAGTACTTTATCGGGGCCTTGCGCCTTTTGTATGATCTCCTTCAGGCGTGCATCGATTTTTTCGCGGTTAAGGGGGCCATCGCCAAAGAGTACTACGAGCAATGTTTTGGAAAAGCTTATGGCTTTAAAGGAGGATGGATGGCGAAAGATGCCCGAGCTGCCGAGGTATTTTATTTCGGGGTGATCATAGAACTCGTTCACTATGCCCTGGCTGGGATTCTTCAGAATGTTTACCGAATCCCAGAAACGTTTCCAACGGCTTCTGCCGGGGTCGTCGTTCAGCATGCGGTCTATCGCTTCTTTTAGGTTGCGCGCCCGAAGGCCGAGTTTGGTGGCGATAATTTCGGAGAGCACTGTTGCAAACAGGCTATACAATAAGTAAATAAAGATAAGGCCAACTACAACATCCAGTGCTACGCTATTGAACATGGCATTAGGGATTTGATGGGTTACAGATATGCTACCGACGGCCGAACATGCTTAGCCACTCCGTTCTACCAATCACCACCATCGGCCAGGCAGGCTGCTGTGTTATCTATATATTAACGTATTAACGGCAGCCAGTGTTCGTTGTGGAAAGGTAGAGAAGGAGGGAGGAATTTACAAATCAGGGTGAGCCTGCCGTCGCTAAAGCTATCGGGGCGAGGCCTGTGGCGGGATGGAAAGGAATTTTCTTATGGTGTGACAAGCTTTATTTCTATCTTGGATGTGATTCGGTGAATTTATTTTGACCTATTGTGTATGAAATAGCTGCTTAGCGACGCAGGATCTTCTTGTAATATTCAGTAGCGCAAAAAGTTATCCAAAAGGATTAATTCTTTAGGGGCATTTAAAATCATGTAGTATGCCTATGGAGATTGATGCGTTTATTCCAGTACAAAACATGACCTTGTTTCTGTGCAGGCGCGCGCACGAGGAGGCATCCGAAAATCCTTTAACAGAGTAGGCAAAAAATTAACCATTACTTTATGTTGTTCAGAAAGCTTATCAACAACCTTTCACTATTCGTAGTAATATTAATGATGCTCCTGGCCTGCAACGGAGACGAGACACCGTTTTCATCGAAACCCGTTACGCAGGCGGACGCCCAAAATACATTTACTATTTTGGATGAAGTCCCTGAATGTCCGTTACAGACTGGCACCAGCGACTGGGATGGGATCACGCTAACCGTGGGACAATCGCGCACATTTGCTATCGAAAATATTCCCGGGGCAATTTACAAATGGACGAGATCCGGCCGCGGAATAACGATTACAAGTTCCGATGATGCGAATACAGTGACTATTACAGCCGCAATAACCGGCACGTCCACTTTGTATGTAACCCGTGATTTGAACGATGGGGGAACATGCGGCAGAATGGGAACAATCACCGTCGTAAAAGATGGCGGAGGAACGCCGGGTCCCGGCCCCACGTGCGCCTGCCCTGCACCAGTGATCAAAGACGAACTTTGCGTTACGGGTGGACACCCTTACTGGCGGTTCTCATTGAGCGGCGTGTCGACGTCGGATGTAATCTATTGGTATGGCAATCACATCAATGTTACTTCAGGACAAGGCGGAACGTATGTTGTAGCTAATCCCGATGGAACCGGAGACTTCACACTCTATTGCCGGGTAACCCGTCGGTGTAGCAACGGGGTAACGTCTCAGCGCATAGCGTACTATACTAATTCATTGTATGCGCAGTGTGGTACAGGACGCATCGGTTTTCAGGGAACATGTGGTGCGCCTCTTGACTGATCTGATTTTTTATTCAACGCAACAGCCGTCCCGCCAAATACCGGGACGGCTTTTGCTTTTATACGATTAGCCGTTCCAAACGCCTTGCGCGGCCGTTTGCTTTACATATTGCTTAAAGTCTTTGGCTGGTCTTCCAAGAGCCTCCTGCACGCCGGTGGTTATGCTTTCGTTACGGCCATCGAGCACTTCGGTGAAGAGGTAGTTTACGAGCGCGATGTGGTCCGGTGGAACGCCGTAGTTAGTGAGCATAGCCGCGTAGGCTTCGGGAGATATTGGTTCGAATTGGATGTTACGATTTGTAGCGGTAGCGATTTCAGCAATGGCTTCGGCAAAGGTGATCAGGCGTGGGCCGGTAACTTCGTAAAGTTTATGGGTGTGGCCGGGGCGAGTGAGTGCAGCTACCACTACATCGGCAATATCGTCGGTATCGACAAAGGGTTCTTTTACGCCATTTATCGGTAAGGCTACGTGTCCGGCGAGGATCGGATCAAGAAAGTGACCTTCGCTAAAGTTCTGGTTGAACCAGCTGGCGCGGATAATGGTCCAATCGACGCCGGCGTTCATGACTAACTGCTCGCAGGCTCGCGCCTCCTCTTCACCGCGGCCGGAGAGCAATACTATTTTCTGAATGCCGCTTTTTGCCGCGAGCGCTGTAAACTGTTTGATGTGGTCAGGGGCACCGGGTACAGCCAGGTCCGGTTGGTAGGAAATGTAGACGGCCTGCATGCCGGTAAGCGCCGACGGCCATGTGTTGGTGTCTTCCCAATCGAAAGCTGGATTGGTAGAGCGCGATACGCCGCGTAGCGACAGGTTGGGGATGTCTTTTAACTTTTGGAAGACGCGGCTACCGGTTTTGCCTTTGGCACCAGTGATGAGGATGTTTTTGTAAAGGGTAGATCGGGGAGTTGTCATGTGTTTGTTTTGGGCGAAGCTCGGCAGGAACAGCTGTGGAGAATAGAACGAAACCGTCAGGAGCAATATCCTTCCTCGCTCCCTTCCAGTTTGTATTAGTTTATTGATGGTGTTACCAGTTGAGTACGCAGATGATCCCATGATGAGTAAAAATGACTCAACTGGTAACACCATCAATAAACACTATAAACATTCTGCTCTGCCGGGGTGGACCTCCGTTTAGCCGAATCCTTGACCGGAAGCTTTTTACTAGATTTTAGATGCAACCCTTGTAGTATTGAAGCCGTTGGTTAACTTTGTGAACCAAAGTACTTTCAAATGAAGGAAATCCAGGAGTATGAGAAGGACCTCGCGTCGATCCGTAATATTATGGAGCGGTCTAGTAAGTTCCTTTCACTCAGTGGGTTGTCGGGGGTATTGGCGGGCATTTATGCGCTGGCCGGTGCTACGGTAGCCTATTTTATGGTGCAGTATCCACACTCGCCGTTTCGGTATCGGCTCATATCGATTCAGCAGCCATCGCTGCTTGTGCAGCTTGTGGGCCTTGCTTTGGTGGTACTTGTGGCTTCTTTGAGCACAGGGATTTGGCTGAGTCTGAAAAAAGCCCGAAAACACGGTGTATCGTTGTATTCGGCCCTGAGCCGCCGGCTGGCGATTTCGATGGCAATACCGTTGGTTACCGGTGGAATCTTTATCCTTATCATGCTCAATGCCGGGCATCTGGGCCTTGCGGCTCCCGCCTGTCTTATCTTTTATGGTCTGGCACTTATTCAAGCCAGCCCCAATACAGTAGACGAGATACGTTACCTGGGCTATTCCGAAATTGTGCTGGGGCTTGTTTCGGCTATGCTCCCTGGTTATGGACTGCTGTTCTGGGCTATCGGCTTCGGTGTGTTACACATTGTATACGGAGCCATCATGCATAATAAATACGATAAGTGAAAAGCCCCTTCGAGAACCTTGATAAAGTACTAGAGCACCGTGTGCGGCTACAGATTATGTCTGTACTGATCGCTAACGAGCACTATGACTTCAGCAGCCTGAAGGAAGAACTGAATGTTACGGACGGTAACCTTGCCTCGCATATCAAGGCCCTTGAAAAGGAGAATTACATTTCGGTAAACAAGTCTTTTATAGACCGCAAACCACAAACACGCTATACGATTACAGACCTTGGCCGTGCGGCCTTTAAAAAACACCTCGATGCTCTTGAAGCCGTGGTGCGTCAACAACGCAGTTAGTTTTTTTTTGCTATTATACTTTGAATTTGAAAGTACTTTTAAAGCAACACAATGAATCGACGCTATCATTCACCGCTCTTTATCAGTCTGGCGCTTCTGCTGGCGGCGGTTACGAAAGCCTTCTATGCGCAATGCACGGTAAACGATTTGCTACCGCTTCTTACGCCCACCACTGCAGTAGTTGAAAGTTTTCTGGGTATACAGTCCGTCTATACCGAATCGGGCTTTTACCTCGCTCCGCTACACATTGTTATCGACAAGTCATGTTCGGGTGTAAACTTCCTGGTTATTCTGTTTTGCACGTTGGCTACTACCGCCCCCTACAGATACCTGAGTATAGGTCGTGGAGGTCTTCTGTTTGTTGGCCTGCTGGCGCTGTCGTTTTTGCTTACCGTGTTTATCAACGCCAGCCGCATACTCGGAGCCATTATGTTGCTACGGTTTAAAATGGATTTCCCGTTACTGGGCAGTACCTGGGCGCATGAAGCTGAGGGTGTACTGATTTACCTGTCGGCGCTTATTCTAACGTATACGGCTATCCGAAAACTTTATATCAAAATCGAAAATCATGCGCAATATCCTACATCCCGCGTGGCTGTTCATTAGTAATACGCTACCCATTGTGGTTATGGCGGCCGTCTATTATGGCAATCTCACCGTTATTAACAGTCTGCTGAGCGAAGAGAGTATTACGCTATGGATTACGTTCGCCGTGGTGCTGGCTGTGCTGTGGCTTATTACGCTGGGCTATGCTGTGTTTTGTTTGGTGAAGCGGCAAAGGACGAGTCTGTGGTACTATGTTTTTGTGTTATTCACCCTTATCGCTTTCCTGTATGTATACGCTGTGAAGCTGAGTTCTTTGATTCCATGGCGTATACCGGGCTGGATGATGCCTGAGGACATTACCGTATATGCTGGTACGTTTCTGATGCCGGCCATGGCGCATGCGCTGTTTTCGCTGGTTGTGTTAATGACACGAAAGGTGTATACACGCCGCGCGGCCTATAACCTCATTGGGGCTGCCGCTCTCCCAATTGCCTGGTACCTTTTTTATTTGCTGATTCTGCCTCTTTGGAATTTACGATACGAGGGATATACACAACACGTGTTATTTGTTCTATTTATAGTTTCCAGCGTGCTGTTTCTATTCTATACGGTTAGAGGAATCTACATTTTGATTGCCAAGCGCGTACATTGGGCAGGGCATATCGCGCTTCGCTTTATTATTGTATGGATACTGCCGTTGACCGGTCTACTGGTTAATAAAGATATGAAGGTGTTTGGCGACTTCTCTCACCCGGCCTTCTTCATCCTTACATTTATAAATGGCCTTTTGCTGCTGTTGCCCAACAACAGTAATAAGCGCTACCGGGTATTGATCTTTACAGGACGGAGCATAACGTTCGCCTTCACGCTATACTTTTTTCTCGTTTTCCTGCCCTACCTGCCATTATCATTAGTGGCCGTATTAGCTGTGGGCGTAGGATTTCTCATGCTGTCGCCATTAGTACTTATGATCACACACTGCCGGGTACTGTATGCAGATATGGTGTTCCTTCAATCTCAGTACACCACACGTTTTGTTTATGCGCTTCTGATTGCCGGACTGGTTACGCTTCCACTATCAATCACCTGGGCTTGCCTGAGGGACAAAGCCACATTGAATCAAGCGCTAAGCCATGTCTACACACCTGACTATAGCAAGCAATCTACGCTCTCTGAAACGAAGCTACACCGCGTACTGAAGACAGTAAAAGATTTCAAGACCGAAAACGAACGCGGCCTGGAGAAACCCATACCGTTTCTAACCAGCTACTATAACTGGCTTGTACTTGACCACCTCACGTTATCGGAAACCAAGATCAAGACACTGGAACGTGTTTTCGAAGGCACCGAGTATGATTCGTCCGAATCGATATTCGGTGAGCCGTTCACCTCACCCGATGTAAAGGTTACCAAGGTACACACCAGCTCGCAGTACGATGTGCAGCAAAAGGCGTGGCGAAGTACGATAAAGCTCTCCATTACCAACGCCACATCGCAGCAAAGCGAATTTGTAACCTCGTTTAAACTACCTGCCGGCAGCTGGATAGACAGCTATGCCTTATGGATCGGTAATGAGAAGACCGAAGGGATCCTGGCCGAGAAAAAATCGGCCACGTGGGTATACCAACAAATTACAACCTACCGGCAAGACCCCGGCATTTTGTACTACCTCACCGGCAACCGTGTAGCCCTACGGATATTCCCACTGGAAAGTGGAGAGACTCGGCGCACCAGTTTTACGCTGCTGCATAAAGAGGCTGTTCAATTTACGATCAATGAGAAACCGATAGCGCTCGGAGAAAACATGCCGGGGGTTCAGGCCAATCCTGAAAAGGCGGGACGTGCCGTGTATCTGTCCAAACATTTTAAACAAGCCCTCACTCCGGTTAAGCGATCGCCTCATACGTATTTCATTATAGACTGCTCACGCGACGCTGAACCGAATGCACAAAGCCTTCTGGACGACGTTGCATCGTTCTGCGAAGCCCAGTATATCGACCCGCAGCAGGCTACGTTTGTGTTAACTGACGCCTACACTACACACGTGGAAGGGCTGGACGAAGCCCGCCGAACCCTGGCAGATTATACCTTTCGGGGCGGGTTCTTCCTGGAGCGTGGCCTGAAGCAAATCCTGATGACGTCGTTACACAGCCCTACAGCCGAGTATCCTCAGATGATTGTGGTGAGCTACGCGCTGAACAATGCGATTATGACGCAGGACCTGGCAGATCTGCAATGGGCTTTTCCGGATAGCGACTATTTCTTTCATTTGAGTCGTAACGGCAATCTCGTTCCTCACAGCCTTACAAAGCGTCCGCTGGAAGTTGTTTCTCACCCACTACCTCCCCTACCCTATGCTGTAGGAGCATGGCCTAACGCAACGAATGCCCGGGCGTATGTTCGCCTGGACGATGAGCCTTCTATTGTATTGGAAGATCCGGATACCGATCGCGATCCTATCGAAGCCAAACCACATAACTGGAACAGTGCGCTGGAACTGCACAGCGACTGGATGGCCCTACTGGTACACCCTGAACGTACAGCCAACGCGTGGCTGCCGCTTATACGCGGAAGTTTTCAGGCAAAGGTTATGACTCCGTTAACATCGTTCCTGGCTGTGGAGAACGAAGCCCAACGCCAGGCCCTTCTTAAAAAACAAGACGATGTGCTGAACGCCAATCCCAACCTCGATGCCGGCGAGGAAACCCGCATGAGCGAGCCCGGCGTATGGTTTATGGCACTGGCCGTGTCGATTATACTCTTTGCCAAACGGAATACGTTACGGCGGTTCTTTCTCCGGTAAGCGAAACTCTCCAAAATCTTAACATATAAAACCATGGAAACAAACGACGTATCGAATTCAATCCCCGACCTTGTAGAGCGGTCAGGCCGTTGGCTTGCTGATTCTATTATCGTAAAGTTACTCTCGATTGCTTTTCTAACGCTGGTACTGCTGATCCCCTCGGCCTGGATTCAAGGGGTGATGGAGGAGCGCATGCAACGTGCAAACGCGGTTATCGACGAGGTGTCACGCAAGTGGGCATACAATCAGACGCTGACCGGCCCCGTGCTTGTGATTCCCTTCGCCCGCCAGGAAGTGGTTACACTTCAGAATGGCACCAAAGAAAGCCGGGAAGTAATTGACGAAGCGTATTTCATGCCCGAACAGCTTACTATAAAAGGCACGGTAGCACCCGAGATACGGCACCGCGCGCTGTTCGATGTTACGGTATACAAATCAAATCTGGACTTCAACGCTACCTTTGTGAAGCCCGATTTCAAAAGCCTGAATATCGCAGAAGAGGCTATACGCTGGAACGATGCCCGGCTTATCGTAGGCGTCACAGACATTCGTGGCATAAGCGATAATCCAGTCTTTACGGTCGGCAATGATAAGCTAACAACAGAACCCTCTAACGCGATCGGTATCCGTTTCGCCGACCCGGAGAACGACTCCAACACATCAAGCTATGTTACCCGCGAGGGTGACCTCTCGATCATTCCCACGGGCTGGGCAAGCAGCGGCATCACCACCCGGCTTAACTGGACTAACGCCGACAGCTTTACAAGTCAGGTAGCCGTTAAACTCAGCCTGAAAGGCAGCCGTCGCCTCGACTTTGTACCCACGGGCAAGACAACACAAACTACTCTTTCGGGCGACTGGGGTTCTGCCAGCTTCGATGGCGATGTGCTACCCGACACAAGCAACGTAGATAACGAAAGCTTCCACGCGACGTGGAAGGTGCTGAACTTTAACCGCCCCTTTACACAACAGTGGACTGGCACGAACGTGCAGTTGGGTAACTCAAACTTCGGTGTGAAGTTACTGGTACCGGTAGATCAATATCAGAAAAGCATTCGTACCGCCAAATACGGTGTGCTGTTGATCCTGCTTACGTTTGTGGCATTGTTCCTGGTAGAGATCGTTAAGAGAATCCGTATCCATCCGTTTCAATACATTCTGGTTGGCGTTGCCCTCACCATCTATTATACACTGCTCTTGAGTATCTCCGAATACCTGGGTTATAACGCGGCGTATGCTATCGCGTCGCTGGCTACAGTGGCGCTCATTGGGGCATACTCAACATCGTTCCTGAAGGGATCGCGTCTCGTAGCATTGTTTGTATCGGTGTTGATTCTCTTCTACGGGTTTATTTTCGTGATTATTCTGCAGCAGGATTTCTCCTTGCTGTTCGGAAGCATTGGCCTGTTCCTGATTACGGGCGTGGTAATGTACTTCTCCCGCAAGGTGAACTGGTACGCTACTACCAAGAATGATACAATTACGCGAGTAACCCAGGGGGAGCCGGGATAAAGCGATATATTTGTGAAGAGGCCTCAGTTACGCTGGGGCTTTTTTATATGACTGCTCTCTAAGCTCAGCTGGCGAGGCGAAGTTTAGGACTAGATTAACCTCTCCATACGTCACCATCCTGCCAGTCAGAAGTCCTGTAAACTACGTATAGCATAAAGTTATCAGTGTTTCGAAATTTCCACAGTATATACGGCTAAACATGCGATTCATTACGTATCCGCAGATTAAGAGGCCTGTATACTTTTTCACCACACATTTCAATATCGGACAGTCTTTGTCTACGGAAGTTTACATGAATACGGAATGGTACGTTATCCTAAAGGAGGATCACCGAAAGCAAAATCCACTGGATTTCGTCAATATTAATGTTCGCGAATCGTAAAGATTATATTCTACTAAAAAACACTACATCCCTTTCTATACCTCATAAGGGTCATCTATATTTGACACCGGTTAAGCTCAGCAGCGTAGGTAGCCGAGATGATTAGAAATTCAAAAGAGCGCTGCTGATCATCATCATCATTTTTTCTGAAGTGATCGGAAGGAGCAAGCGGTGCGTTTTGTCAGCCATTATATAGGCCTGATAAACCGGGATGTGGATATTAAGCCCTTCGTTCATAAACCAGAAAACATAGCCAGTGATAGAAGATCCTGTTATGCCTATTGTCTTGTCAACCAATTTGTTTTCTGTATGCATAAAAAAACGTTTACAATTACTTTTGTATCACTGGTGCTTGCTCTTTTCAGCACCTTTAGTGCCCGGGCGCAAGGCCATGGGCTGTGCGACGCCGTACGGGTCGACTGTTCAGCGGCTGCTTCAGCAGACGACAGTCAGACCCGGTCAACAAGTTTTACACTTGCCGTAGGACGCGATGTTTCAATCGATTATGGATTTGATTACGCCACAGGCGCGAAAGGTTTCGCAACCGTATGTTTGTACACATCGACAGGCGGCGCCACAGGTTTTACCTGCAAACGCGCCGAAGACGGCTGGTATCACACAACGCTTTATCTTCCGGCCGGGGCCTATAGGCTCGAAGCCACGGCCAACTCTGTAGACCCCCGTGGTGATAATAATGTGATGATCAGCGCAGCCATCATTGTTCAGGCCGGAAAAATAACACCTACAGCATTTACCGTTACCGGCGGCGGTATCGGATGTGATGGCGGTAATGCCTCATTCCCCATTGGCCTGAACGGCTCCCAATCGGGTGTAACCTATCAACTGTTGCGCAACAATGTGCCGGTTGCTACGGCAGCGGGCACAGGCGGCGCCATCTCTTTCGGTAGCTTTAAAACACCAGGAACCTACACTGTCGTTACGATCGCACCATGTGTTGTCGCCACCATGAATGGCAGCGCAACAATTACAGATCCACGTCCGGCTAGCATTATTGCCTGGAACGATGGCCCCAAGTGTGAAACAAATCCTGCGCCGATCGTTACGCTAAGCGCTACATCTATACCTGGCGCCACCTATTACTGGACCGGCCCTTACGGCGCAAGTCAAACCAGCACCTCCAATTCAACGACGATCAACGGGCTGTTGGGAACATTTACGTACGAAGTATATGCTTCTATTAACGGCTGTATTACGCCCACGGCCTCTACACAGGTTACGCTTTATCCTGCCCCGGCGCCAACCTACGCCGGTGCTAACCAAAGCCTCTGCGCGCTTACCACTACCCTTACGGCCAATCCGGCAGGCGCCGGATTCACCGGCCAATGGGAACAGATAAACGGCCCGGCAAGCGCTCAAACACAATTTCAGGATCGCAATGCTGCTACCACTACCGCAAGTGTATCAACACCTGGCACCTATACGTATCGCTGGTCTGTATCGGGCAATGCGGTTTGTGCGCCAAGCACGGCACAGGTATCGGTTACGTACAACATATTACCCGCGCTGCGCACCGTAACGGTAAGCAGCAGCAGCCCACGTTGCTCGAGCGACCCACAAATCACCATCAGCCTTGCCAATTCACAGACTGGCGTTAGCTACCAGCTGAAACGCGACGGTGTAAATGCCGGGGCGCCTGTAGCAGGAACAGGTGCTACGTTAACCTGGCCCGATCAGGGAACGGGTACATATACTGTACAAGCCATTGGCACGGGCAGCTGCACAGCGCTGATGACTGGAGAACACAGGCTTACGGTTAACCCAGCTCCGAATGTGTATACCCTTGGTGGCGGTGGAGCCGTTTGTTCAGGCGCGCCATACGCGATAACACTCAGCGGTTCCGACCCGGGCGTGGACTATGTATTACGTCGCGGAACAACAGTTGTTAACACACTTACAGGCACCGGCGCACCGCTTAGCTGGGGTAACCAGGTATTGCCGGGAACATTTACCCTTACGGCAACCAATATCACTACCAGCTGTACACGTGTTATCGGCACAACAACGGTTACGTTAAACGCAGTGCCTACACTATACTCGGTGAGCGGTGGTGGCGAGCGCTGTGATGATCAACCCGGCCTTACCGTGAGTCTCAATGGATCGCAGACGCCACAAGGCAGCAACATTGTTACGTACCAACTTAAGCGAAACAACATCGATGCCGGTGCCCCCATTACCGGCACCGGCAGTGCGCTAAGCTGGACCGGGCTTACCGAAGCCGGAACGTATACCGTACAGGCTATTCATAGCAACGGCTGTACACGTACCATGAGCAATAGCGTTGCGATAAGCACGAAGGCTGCTCCTACGCTGGCCAATGCGGGCCCTGATCTCAATGTGTGCGGTCTGACAATTGAGCTGGCCGGCAACACACCTACTGTTGGCACCGGCACCTGGACGCAGGTAAGCGGCCCTGCACAAAGCACGTTCAGCAACGCTGGCTTGCGCAACGCACAGGTTACCGTAACCGCTCCCGATACGTATGTATATGCCTGGACTATTACCAATAGCAACGGATGCACATCGACCGACAATGTGCGGGTAATCTTTAACGCGGTCGTTACCGCAGCTAACGCCGGACCTGACCAGGTTCTTTGCGACGATGACTTTGCCATTATGTCGGCCAACACACCATTGGTAGGTAACGGTGAGTGGACACTGGTATCCGGCCCTGAGGGCTCTGTATTCTTCCCCGATGCCAACACTCCCGATGCTTTATTGTTCGCCCCTGAAGCGGGTACGTATGTGTGTCGATGGACAATTAACAACCAGCCCTGTGCGCCAAGCATTGACTATGTGCAAATAACGTTTGGCGCAGGCTGCCGGAAAAGCGCGAACAATATCGCGAAACGCGAACAGCAAGTCGCTGCACTGACAGAAGTATCGGCCAATGACGTACAGGTCTATCCTGTACCCGCCACACAGTCGCTCACAGTAGAAATACCATTCGACGGAACGTGGAAGGCCGAGCTGCGCAGCATGAACGGCGCCCTGGTAAAGACCATTACAAGCAACGAGAAGGCATCAACGCTCGATGTATCAGAAGTACCTACGGGACTGTACCTGTTGTATATTCAAAGCAACGGTAAACGTGTAGTACGAAAAGTCGAAGTAATACGGTAAACATGGGCGGGACGCGATAAGGCAAGTCTCGATCATCTGGAACGTATACACGAAGGCCTGGCGCGATTGCCGGGCCTTTTTTATAGGCGGATATTTATCGACGCATTAATCATTAGTGGGTATGAGAGTATGATAATCCCGCATCCTCCTAAAGTAGTATTGACATGGTTAACAGACTGATCGATGAGCCCTCGCGTACAGAAATAATATTTTTTTTTAAGATCACGATATCGCTACTGAATACAGGCATATACATCCGTGAGGGCAATTTCATTAATAAAACAAGTCATTTGCAAGCACTTTACTAACGACACGACCGCACGTCTATTTTTAAAAATGATCATGATAATATATATTTGATATCATTGAATCAGCAGCCTGGGTAGCCGAGACGATTAGCATTAAAAAGATTGCTGCTGATATTCAATTCCTTTTCCCGAATACGTTCCCGGATTAAGCGCGTTGCGTTTTTCCAGCTGATGGCGTATGCATAATATATCGGAGAATATTCAATTCTCCACACGGAAGATCAAAAAAGCAGTTCTCAAGTGATACTGCTATGGCAATGTCACCAACCCCCTTTTGTTATGTATACAAAAACGTTTACAATCACACTTGTATCACTTGTACTACTTCTTTTCGGCTCTGTTGTTGCACGCGCACAAACCTATGGCCGATGCGACGCGGTGTCGGCGTATGTGTACGCATATGCTACGGCCAATAACAGTCTTTTCCGGGAGGAATCTTTCTCATTGACTGTGGGCCGAAATGTAACCATTAGTTATGGCTTTGATTCGGAGATGGGAGCCAAGGGCAGCACGTCAGTATGCCTGTACAACGGCAACGGTAGCCAGACGTCTTTCGGATGCCAGGGTGGTCTTACCGGCTCTGGCAGCACCGTTCTATTCCTGCCGGCGGGAAGTTATAGAATAACCGCCGGAGCGGTATCCGTAAACCCGCCAGACGACGGAGGCCCCGACATGGTAAGTGGATGGATACAGGTTACCGCAGCCAAACTAACACCGGCAAAATTCACGGTTACCGGTGGAGGTACAGGCTGTGACGGCGGCAACGCCACATTCCCGATTGGCTTAAACGGTTCTGAATCCGGAGTAACCTATCAACTGTATCGCAACAATGTTCCTGTTGCTACCGTAGTAGGTACGGGCGGTGCTATTTCGTTCGGCAGCTTCAAAACACCGGGCGTCTATACCGTAGCAACCATTGCTCCCTGCGTGGTGGTGTCTATGAACGGCAGTGCGATTATTACAGATCCACGCCCGGCTAACTTCAGTGCCTGGAACAATGGTCCCAAGTGCGAGGCAAACCCCGCTCCTATCGTTATACTAAGTGCAACGTCTATACCGGGTGCCACCTATTACTGGACCGGTCCTTACGGTGCACATCAAATCACTACAACCAGTACAACGACGATTAATGGACTGGTCGGATCGTTTGACTACACGGTTTACGCCTCGATTAATGGATGCGTTACCGCAATTGCTACAACAACGGTAACACTTTACCCAGCGCCACCACCAACCTATGCCGGTGCTAACCAAAGCCTCTGTGCACTTACCACTACCTTAACCGCTAATCCGTTAAGTACAGGCTTCACCGGCCAATGGGAACAGGTAAGCGGCCCGGCAAGCGCTCAAACACAATTCCAGGATCGCAATGCCGCTATCACAACCGCGAGTGTAACAACACCCGGCACCTATACGTACCGCTGGTCTGTATCGGGTAATGCGGTTTGTGCGCCAAGCACGGCACAGGTATCGGTTACGTATAACCTATTGCCTGCACTACGCACGGTAACCGTGAGCAGCGCCGGCCCACGTTGTTCTACCGATCCGCAAATTATTATCGGCCTGGCCAACTCACAGACAGGCGTTAACTACCAGTTGAAACAAAACGGCGACGATATTGGGGCGCCACTGGCCGGAACCGGCAGTACATTAACCTGGGCAGATCAGGGATCGGGTACATACACCGTACAAGCCATTGGTACCGGCGCCTGCACAACGCTGATGACTGGAGAACATACCCTTACGGTTAATCCGGCTCCGAATGTATACACCTTGGGTGGTGGCGGGGCCGTTTGTTCAGGCACGCCATACGCGATAACACTCAGCGGTTCCGACCCGGGTGTGGAATATGTACTACGTCGCGGCACAACCGTTGTTAATACACTTACGGGTACCGGGGCGTCACTCAGCTGGGGCAATCAGGTATTGCCGGGAACATTCACCCTTATGGCAACCAATACCGCTACGGGTTGTACACGATCCATGGGCACAACAACCGTTACGCTAAACGCAATGCCTTCGCTATACTCGGTGAGTGGTGGCGGTGAGCGCTGCGATGATCAACCCGGCCTGGCGGTAAGTCTCAACGGATCGCAGGCGCCACAAGGCAGCAACATCGTTACGTACCATCTTAAGCGAAACAACGTCGATGCAGGCACGCCTGTTACGGGCACCGGTAGCGCCCTGAGCTGGGGCGGACTTACGGAAGCCGGAACCTATACCGTACAGGCTATTCACAGCAACGGTTGCACACGCACCATGACCAGCAGCGTTGTTATAACTACAAAGGCTGCTCCTACCCTTGCCAATGCGGGGCCTGATCTCAATGTGTGCGGCCTGGCGGTAGAACTGACCGGCAACACGCCTACCGTTGGCAACGGTGTATGGACGCAGATAAGCGGCCCATCGCAAAGCACATTCAACAATGCCGGCGCACCGAATGCACTGGTAACCGTAACTACCCCCAATACTTACGAGTATGCCTGGACAATTACCAATAGTAATGGCTGTACATCGACCGACTATGTGCGGATAATTTTTAATGCAGTGGTTACACCGGCTAATGCCGGACCAGACCAGATTCTTTGCGACGATGACTTTGCCATTATGTCGGCCAACACACCATTGGCAGGCAATGGCGAATGGACGTTGGTATCCGGTCCCGATGGCGCTGTGTTCTTCCCCGATGCCAATACTCCCGATGCGCTTCTGTTTGCTCCCGAAGACGGCACCTATGTATGCCGCTGGACGATAACCAACCAGCCCTGCACGCCTAGCATAGACGACGTGCAGATAACCTTTGGCGCAGGCTGCCGGAAAAGCGCGAACAATATCGCGAAACGCGAACAGCAAGTCGCTGCACTGACAGAAGTATCTGCCAACGACGTACAGGTCTATCCTGTACCCGCCACACAGTCGCTCACAGTAGAAATACCATTCAACGGAACTTGGAAGGCCGAGCTGCGCAGCATGAACGGCGCCCTGGTAAAGACCATTACAAGCAACGAGAAGGCATCAACGCTCGATGTATCAGACGTACCTATGGGACTGTACGTGCTGTATATTCAAAGCAACGGTACACGTGTAGTACGAAAAGTCGAGGTGATACGATAAGTACGACCTTCGTCGCGTAAATACAATAATAAGGCACCCGAAATTCGGGTGCCTTTTGTTTTCAAGACTTACTAGCTGCTACGCCCGGCGTCACTACTCCGTCGTTAGCTTTTTATAGAGTTCGAATGCGCTTCTTTCAACCCAGCAGGCTGCCAGGCGTCCGTCGCGTATTTCCCAGATGGCTATGCCTGAAAAGGACACAGGCTGGTTATCTGCCGCAAGCCCGAACATACCATTGTTTCTCCCCGAGCATATAAATCGTGAAACGACTTTGGTTTGATCCTGACTATAAAAAATATCCAAACTCTCGTTCGATGCATCGAGTAAGATCTTGTGAAACGATGCTACCCAGTCTTTAAATTCGGTCCTTCCCTTTACTACAGTACCGGCTGTCGTAATAGTATAATCTTCGGTCATCAGCTCGTCGATTGCATTGAGATCATGTGGCGGACTCCAAACACGACCAAAAAATTCGTTTACCAATTGGTCGGGAGTTTTCACTGAAAGGGTATTGGATGATTGGGACATATAGTTTAGTGAAATTTAACGTACATCTATCAACCCCTAAACTATTATAAAAATTCACGGCACGACAAAAGCCGCTATATTTTATATATCGTCTTCCAAAGGGTCGTTCGTTTGCAACGGCGTGATCTCAGATTAGCATAAGCAACGCGCTCACTGCTTATGCTTCTGATACGAATTCATTTTAATCATTATAATTCGCGCTGAATTTCTCATACGCCGCCGTTAATGTGGCATCTGCCTTTTCCAGTAACGCGGGGTCCAGTTCAGAACAGTGCTTAGTGAGTTTGAGCACTCCCTGTTGATCCTTGAATTCCAGGTGAGCCATCACATCCTTATCTCCCCAGAAGTGGTCGTAAATAATCGCGGTACCTTCATCCTCCGGCGCCATGTATGCGGCAATGCTTTTGAGCCAGCTTAATGTTGGCAAGATTTCTTCAAAGTTCTCGCTAAGCATTAACACGCTAAAAATCCATATACCGTCCTGCGAAAGATCTTCGCCGGCAACCAATTCAGGAATTTCAAAATACCCATTACCAATAATACGGTTCGTAGCACTGGGGTATGTGTATATTTCTGTTAATGGCTGGGGAGAATACATTTCGCGACTATTCCACCACGCCAGCCAATTCTCATCGACAATCGCCTTCGTAGGTTTGCTTTGGAAAAATTGTTCCAGACGTTCTTTGCCTATTTTGATGTTGACGTACAGTGACCGTTGCTCTGACATAAAAAATACGTTTTTTTGAAAGGGGCAAGATATTATTTTGATTGGATTTTCGCCGTTTATTTTTTTTGCGAAAGGTGCTTGTGCAGAAGTCCACGAAGGTTACTGCATCTGCCATAGCATCGTCCTTTTACTCAACGAGGTACAACGTCGGTATGGTGAATAATGTGAACAAATCCCGGTTAACACAGGGGTTGGTAGTACTCATTACGTATTTTAATGCCCTACTGAGGGCAAAAATCACGGCCGGGACTACGGTATGATTATTTGCATAATTACATCAATATCAAAAATTTAACTTTATGGGAACGACACATGATAAGGATAAGGCAAAAGCCGACGCAGAGAAAAAAGTGAGCAGTGATGCAGGGCAAGGCGCGAGTGGTAACCTGGGGGAAGACGGCGATATGGGAACCAACCGTAGCGCATCACCTGATCGGACCAGCCCGGCAGTTTCTGCTAGAGACACGAACCAGGATAAACCAAAAAAGACTCAACGATAAGGCGGAACTTCCGCCTTTTTTTATAGCAATCAACATCGTAACACAATGGAACCGTACAAGGTTGTTAGATCAATTTTTGACGACGCAAAAAATCGGCAGTACGCGATTCCTGCCGTAAACGTCACAAACACAAATACCATCAACGCCGTGCTGGAGACTGCGGCGGCTGTAAATTCCCCCGTAATCATCCAATTGTCGCATGGCGGAGCGCACTCCTTTGTGGGAAAGTCCCGCCCAAATGGTCAACACCAGGCCTCCATTTCCGGAGCCGTAGCGGCAGCGAACTATGTTCATGCAGTAAGCGGGCTTTATGGCGTTCCGGTGTTATTGAATACTGATCACGCGTCAAAAAAACTACTGGGCTGGATCGATGGAATGCTGGCAGCCGGTGAAGAGTACTTCGCACAACACGGAAGGCCATTATTTACATCGCATATGCTCGATCTTTCAGAAGAGCCACTGGAAGAAAATATTACGCTTTGCAAACGATACCTCGAACAGTTAACAAAGTTGGATATGTACCTCGAGATCGAGTTGGGTGTTACCGGTGGTGAAGAAGACGGTGTCGACAACTCGCACGTGGAATCCACGAAGCTCTACACGCAACCGGAAGAAATTGCCTATGCTTATGACGAGCTGATGAAGATCAGCGATCACTTTGTTATCGCCGCGGCGTTTGGCAATGTTCACGGCGTATATAGGCCCGGTAATGTGCAATTGCAACCTGGCATACTACACGATGCACAACAAATGATTGCAGAACGACATAAGACCGGCGTAAATCCTGTAAACTTTGTTTTTCACGGTGGTTCGGGTAGCGAACCGGAAAAGATTCACGAAGCAATCCGGCATGGTGTGATTAAGATGAATATCGATACAGATATACAGTGGGCCTTCTGGAACGGGGTAAAACAGTATTACAAGGCAAATGAGCCCTACCTTCAGTCACAGCTCGGAAACCCTACGGGAGGAGACTCACCGAATAAAAAATACTACGATCCAAGAGCCTGGCTTAGACAGGGAGAGGTCTCTATCAACGAGCGTATGAAGATTGCTTTTGAGGAATTGAACGCTCTAAACCGGGCCGCTCTCGCTGATATGCAACATACAGGATTGAGCGAAAAATGAACACGTCTTGGTTCTTCTAAAAACAAACAGGGCTCACTCATGCCATTTTCCGCTGCACGAGTGAGCCCGTATTGATATACATCACTGCGTCTTATCCGCAGTACGAAAACGTCTATTCCTTAACAAATCGCAAATCTGCCTTACTATTGCCGTTTCTAACTTTCAGAATATACAGTCCGGGTTTTAAAGACGAAATATCTATGCCGGTTGGCGGATAAACGCCTGCGAAAACCTTTGTTCCGTTGGCATCCTGTATCTCTACAGCAGCCTGATCCAAAGCATGGGCAGAGGTTATCTGTATTTTTTGAGACGACGGATTCGGGTAGAGCTTTATGGACTCAGCCGCCACAGGCGATTCACTTGTCGTTGGCGCGATATTGGCCGACGCGCTGGTGATTCGCCACCAGTTTATATTCCAGCCACCGGTTTGCGCATAGATGCCAAAGTTATATGTACCGGCGTTTATATAGACGGTATGCGATACGGTAACCCAGGTCTGCCATCCCCCTGTAGATGGAATTTCGCGGGTACCCAGTACGGTAGCACCGGCATTCACATCCAGTGAAAGTACACCACCGCCGTTCAGACTCGCTACGCGGTATTGAACGGTGTAATTTCCGGAGGTGGGAATGGTTATGTTAGCGTAGGCCATCCAGTCTTCCGTATCGATGTACCCCACGCTCTGTCCGCCGCCGGTGTCTGTAGTGGTTTCCAGTTGAACGCCGCCCATGTTACTATAGCTCTCGGCCTGAATCAACCGATCGAAAGAGGGCGATTGTGTTGTCACGGTAACGGCTGCCGTGGCGCTGGTAGTTGAAGCTCCGCCATTGTCGGTAGCAACTGCCCGGATGGTATAATTACCTGCCGCTACGTTGCTCCACGTATAGCTGTAAGGACTTGACGTATCGGTGCCGAGCAATTGACTTCCGTTGAAGAACTCAACCTTGGTTATCGAACCATCACTATCGGAGGCCGTGGCGTTGATGGTAACCGACGCCGGCGCGGTAAATGTCGTGCCGTTGGCCGGGGCCGTCAGGCTTACCACAGGCGACTGGTTAGGGTTTGGATTGGTGACGTAGGTATTGCCGGCAAGATTGCGGCGTTGCAAGCCCTGTGAGCGGTACGTGGCTACCTGTGCCTCTACTTGTTGAGGGGTCAATTCCTGATTTTTTGTGAACAACACCCAGTCTACCTGCATCGTTGTGGTGCGGTTGACCGTACTGCTACCCACTACGTTGTTCCAGATCCAGTTGGCGAAGGCTACCTGCATCGCGCTACGGGGATATACCGAAGTACCATCGTTGTCTGTGGTAGCGTGCGATCCCTTGTATTCGTTGTCGATCCAGTACTTCACATTTACGCCATCGGTGCACGATACGGTATACGTGTGCCAGCCGGCAAACGACTGCTGATACGAGAAGTAGCGTTTCCAGGCCTGCCAGGGCTCAGGGATGTAGCGGTTCCACGACGTAAGGTATAACACCTTGTTGTCGGGCGAAATGCCCCACTTATCAGCAGCCATGTATTCAAAGTCCAGTTCGCTATACTTCGAGCCATCGTTTCCAAGGCTGCTGCTTACTATGGTGTAGAAAGTCTGCACGTTTCCATCTTTATACGTAAATGGAACTTCCGAAAAATACACACGGGCCGAATACGTGCCTTCAAAGTATTCAAAGCCGTTTGTTTCGATACGAGAGTGCGTGGTAGCTTTGGTCTGGCCGTTCACGGTAGTGCTAAGCGTCATCAGCGTATTGCCGGCGCGCGCCGGATCGTTTATAAAAGTAATATTATCGCGCCGGTACTGGCCACCCTCCGGGGGGCCACTGGTACCGTTAATGATACTCCACTTGTTGAAGGCACTTAACTGAGCATCGGTTGCGCCCGAGTAGGTAAAGTCGTCGAACATAATGGTTTGCGCCTTAGCTGTCGTTGACAGGAGCCCGGCTGCTACAATAGCTCCCAAAAAGACACTTCTTCGGTAAATTGTTTTCATGGTTGTACACTGTTTTATAATTCGAATAACTGCGAGTATTATTGCCGGAACGGTGTTGATTCCATTCGGCAATGAAAACAAGTATACCGATAAGGAACTGGATAAAGATAGCGATTTATTGAGTGGCCAGGTAAAATTATTGGGTGGTTGTGTGATAGATTTGGCAACGGTTTTGCTAGAAGTCCGGAGTTTCGCCTTTACCTATGAATAACCTGTATGAAGAACACGCTGTTGGCAACGTTAATGACCTTTTGCCTAATCCATCAAACGTATTCTCAACAAACACACAAGCCACACGTAAACTACTTCGTGAGCACCTGGGGCGAAGTATCTGACTATTCTCCTGAACATCGCGGTAAAGAAGGACTGGTTTTATTGAAGCTAAGCGAAGACATGAGCTTCTCGGCATTCGAGAACACCGACTACGGGGCCTATATACTACAACTCGGCACATGGACACTGAAGGAGAAAAGCATCACATTCACGGTTATGAGGACAATATTAGCCAGGGATGACGAACGATATTCAATGAAAGGTCGTATACTGGCCCTGGACAAAGGCGAAATAACATACGATATCGTAGCCAGGGCCGAAAATACATTTACGCTCAAAGATCGGAAGTCGGACCATACACTCGTGTTCAGGAAAACCCGATTGGACTATATGCCGGACGAAAGCACACTAAAACCGTTATCCACGCAGCCTGACACTCCTGACCATTAAATATAGAACTAGTCTCCATGTTTAATCCGTAATAAATTGATTAATATTAGGTACTGTTTCGCAGTGTAACCTAAACGAATACCTGGTGTGAAAATAACGACTGTTGTTGTCGATGATGAACCGTTGGATCGGGAACTGCTACAAAATCTGATAAAACAGTACTGTACCTCCATGGTAGTCATGGCAGAAGCGGCGACGGTAGAGCAGGCCGTAAATAAAATTCATGAATGTAAACCTGACGTGGTGTTTCTAGACATCAGTATGCCTACCGGCAACGGCTTTCTGCTTGTCGATAAATTCCCGGATCGCAGCTTTAAGATTGTATTCGTTACCGGCTCTGATGAATATGGCATTAAAGCCGTGAAAGCAAATGCGTTCGACTATCTGCTGAAACCCATCGATGTTAACGAGCTTATCGCGGTAGAGCAAAAGATATTGAAAGCATCATGGCAACAGCACCCCGCAGGAGTAAAAGTATTTACAAACGGCAGCAATGTAATTATCAATCCGACCGATATTGTATGCCTTGAAGCAGAGGGCAGCTATGCCAAGATCTACCTGAAGAACGGAACAAGCCTTCTGATTTCCAGAAATTTGAAACAGGTTATTGCCGAAATAAGTACCCCCCTCCTCAAAAGGGTTCACCGTTCGTTTGTTGTCAACGTAGCCTGTATTGAGCGGTATCAAAACGCCGGCAACGAAATGGTGCTCTATCTTTTAAACGGCGTAGTGGCCCATGTCTCAAAAAAATACCGTGCTGCATTGAAACAGTTTCTCGTATGATATTCCGGCTGCTGCCGTTGTTCGTGTTGCTATCGGTGTCTGCACGCAACAGCGTGTGTGCACAGCATCTGCGTATGAAGCAGTTGACAACACGCGACGGATTGGGCCATTCTGTTGTTTACCGTACGTCGCAGGACCGCGATGGATTTGTATGGTTCTCTACCGATAACGGGCTTACCCGCTACGACGGTAAAACCTTTACAAATTTCACCGCCAGCCATGGCCTGGAGAGCAGCTTTGTTTTTGGTACGCTTCAAAACGACACGTCCTTCCTGGTAGCCTCGTATGGCCAGGGGATAGCCGCATACGATCGGAGGAATGCAAAATTCAGAATCCTGCCGCATACCCGCAGCTTGCGCTACACCATTCAACTAACGGCCGCTCACCGCGGAATACTGGTGGTAGACCGGAGCAAGAAGTTATTTAAACTTCACCGCGACAATGTTATGCCGGTATCGGGCAAAACAGAAGACGGCGATCCGTTGAATATCGTTTTTAAAGTAATCGAAACATCTTCCGGCAGATTATTGGCCGCTACCGGCAGCGGGCTTGCCTGGTATGATTACGACACCGATGATTTCAGCATCGTTAAGATGACCGGCCTGCCGCCGGCTACGAATAGTTGTGCAGTAATCGAGATCGCGAGGGATGTAGTTGTGATGGCCTCCAACGAAGCCCTATACCATGTGGACTTCCGCAAGCGTAATGCTACGCTTCTCATGAGGGGAAACTTCTACAACCATAGCGAATGCCTGTTTAAAGACAAACAGGGCAATCTCTGGGTATCGAGTCTCAATGGCGAGCTTTGGCTTTTCTCTGCAGATCTCTCTACGCGCGAATGCGTAATGAAAGGCATTATCGTCAACAATGTCTTTCAGGACAGGGAAAATACAGTATGGCTGGCAACGTACGGAGATGGTGTGTTCTGCATACCGACCCTCGCCGTACGCCAACATACCTTTGGCAATGCCATGCTCGTATCAGACCTGTATTGGGACAAAGCCGTGCGCCAGCCCATTGCGTTAAGCTCTAACTTTGGCGTGAGCACCGTAACAAACCATGAGAATGCGATTCGGAAACTTTACCGTGTATCGCCATTGCTGAAAAAGAAACATCTCGTTACCGTAATCAACCCCGCGGAGGGCGAATATATCGCTGGCACCCATTCCTACATCTATCGCCAGTCTAACAAGCGCGTCGACAGTATCAGTTGCAAATCGTCAGTATCGGTTCTTTATAAGAACAGCCGCAACCGGTATTGGATCGGCACGCGGTCAGGGCTGCTGTATACCGATTCGCTCTTCACCAGGACAGTGCCGGTACCGATGTTGGACAAAAGAATTATCAGAAGCATTTCAAAAGACTTCACAGACCGTGCCCTTATAGGGACAGATCAGGGACTGTACAGGGAAACACGCAGCGGCTGGGACATCCACGGAATTACCAGCGGATTACCGAATGCCTATGTAAATACGATCTATCGCGATACAATACGGCGATGTCACTGGATCGGCACCAATGAAGGTCTTGCCCGCCTTTCGACGGACGGAAAGATCACCGTATTCGAACATCCCCTGGCAAAGCTTCGTTGCAACTCCATAACCGGCGACGATGCCGGAAATATCTGGATAGCGACCAACCAGGGGCTCATCCGCTATGCGCAGGATACATTCCTGCTATTTAACGACGACGATGGCCTGCCTTCCGACATCTTCAACGTTATATACGAGCGTACCACCGGTACGGTATATGCATTGTCGTGGAACGGCCTGAGCCTGGTACAGGTGGATAGCCTTACAGAACCAGCCTATGCCCGCAGCCGGCCTGCGCTGGTTATTAATGAAGTTTTAATCGACGATCAACCCGTAGAACTGCGACGCTATCATATATTGGAACATACCGCCAGCCGCATTACCTTGAAAAGCTCCGTTCCCTACGTTCATAATCGTAAACAATGGCATGCACGATACCGTGTCAATACACGCGAATGGGTACCGGTCAGTGACGAATCACAAATAACAGTTTACGATATCCCGTTTAAGGACGTTTCCATACAAATTCAGGTTGTTGACGACAACGGCTACAGCGTTGTTGAAAAAACATTTAGCCTGTACAACCCTGTTCCGCTACACCGGCAAATTTGGTTTGGAGCTATGCTTCTGCTGGCGTTTGTTACCGCTATCGTGCTGCTCACGTGGTATAGCATACGGCATCGTGCACACCGCAGGGAATTGATTCTGCTGGAGAATCAGCAACGAATGGAGTTGGAGCATAAAGCATTGCGTAACATGTTGAACCCTCATTTTTTAAACAACGCCGTCAACTCCATACAGGCGTTCGTTACCCGAAACGATCAGCGTAATACCTTGGGATATCTGGCAAAATTTGCCCGCCTTATGCGTGCTAACCTCGAACTGCTCGAGAATAACATTGTTACATTACAAAAAGAGCTTCAGAATCTTGAACTCTACCTCACGTTCGAAATGCTGCGCTTCGGCGGCAACCTATCCTACTCCCTATCGGTAGACCCGGCCGTCGACACGGAGACATTTAAAATACCATCGCTCGTGCTTCAGCCGTTTGCCGAAAACGCAATCTGGCATGGACTGTTACCCAGGGACGATCGCGGACACCTGCAAATACACATTACAAAGGATCAAAGCCGGCTGGTCATTACGTTGGAAGACGATGGTATTGGTATACAGGAGTCATTGAAACGAAAGGAAATCAATCCGGCAGAGAAACCATCGCGCGGTCTGAACATCGTAAAAAAGCGTTTCGCCTTATTAAACAATACCACGCCGGGCTACAGTGTTGTCGTGCAGGATCGAAGCACACGTACCGAAGGCGCTACAGGTACCCTGGTGCAAATTACGATACCCATCCTATACTAAAGTATCCGAAACAGGCGTTATTAGTGTGCAAGCTGTTGCCACCGGAACGGCATACTTACAGCGGTGCACGCCCGCCTGGTTCGTTTACAAAAGAAATCCGTTCATTCACAAAGAAGGCCGCCGTCGCGTTATGCCGCACGCGTTTTTCACTCCGGTAATTCACTAATATTACTGTACCGCATGGACTTTACTAGGCTTGGCGGCGCCGCTCAAAACACGTGTTAACGTTCAGTCCCTGTTCAACTGGTATGCATCGACCCTGAAGCATACCGGGCATGTTTGTATTCATTGTACTATATAATGTTTAGCGTTAACAACATCTAATTAAACCCATTATGATAAGGCAAAGGCGATTTCTACCACGACTGTGGACAGTCATTCTATTGTCCATTATTTCCGCAAAAGCAGGGGCTCAAACCTCCTATAACTATGGAGAGGTGCTGCAAATGTCGCAGTATTTTTATCAGGCGCAGGAATCCGGAACCCTGTCGCCCGGCAACCGTGTATCGTGGCGTGGCGCTGCCCATCTTCAGGATGGCCAGGACGCAGGACGCGACCTGAGCGGTGGCTGGTACGATGCCGGCGACCACTGGAAATCAAATACAACCATGGCGTATGCCGCAAGCTTACTGGCATGGTCGGCAGTACAATATCCGGCGGCCTACACGCAGACCAGTCAAACCGATGAGCTGCTCAATAACCTGAAACACGTAAACGACTATTTTCTCAAGTGTATTGTAGATCCAAATCCGGCTACACTCACAGATTTCACGGGCTATGAGGTGTTTATAGACATCGCAGGCCAGCCCGGGGTAGCTCCGGATGTACACAGCGTATGGTGTGCGCCCGAAGTAACCAACGGCAACACCGTGCGACAGGCACTTAAAGTGAACACAACCGTGCGCGGTCCTGATGTAGCCGGGGCTATGGCTGCAGCCATGGCATCAAGCGCTATCCTGTTTTATCAGAACGGCAACCAGGCTTACGCGCAGACCTTGTTGAGCCGGGCGCGGAAGCTCACCGCATATGCAAGCCAGTTCCGCTTTGTAACCGACGGCTACCAGGGTGCATATGAGCCACGACGCGACGCACTAGCCCCGGATGGCAGCATCAAACAGATTGGTTACCGTTCATGGCAAGAAGAAGACGAGATCATGTTTGCCAATGGCTGGCTACACCGCGCCATGCTTGTTATTCAGCCATCAGGCTACACCGGCAGTTACCTGCAAGCCATGCGCACCGAGTGTCATAACATGCTGGCAGCAGATCAGTATGCATTCGGCTCATGGCTGGACCTGTTCATATCACAATACAACCATGCTGCTTTAATGCTGTATCTGCAACTCGACCCTACCGATCCGGAAGGGATTGAAGACGATCTGAGACACTCGCTGGAAACATGGACCGATTATGCGGATGTGTCGCCTTACGGTTTGCACACACGGAGTGTATATGGCGGTAACTTCTCGCTGAAATGGTCGGTCGGAGAAACCTACCTGGCAATGATGTATAGCGACTGGACAACCAATAATACGTATAAAACGAAGTTCTACAACTTTGCTAAAAGTCAGATCGACTACGCTCTGGGAAATAACAAGCAACAGAAAAGCTTTGTGATTGGCTTCGGCAGCAAAGGTTGGTTCAATACACCGCACCATCGTGGCGCGCATGGCGCATACCGTGGCTTTGATAACTATAACAGTGAATCGTATTATTATTTACCGGAAGCACGTCATGTCTTGTACGGCGCGTTGATGGGAGGCCCTGATGGCAACGATAATTTCACACCGAGAATCGACGATCATTTAAAAAACGAAGTAGCGCTTGATTTCAACGCAGGCCTGCAGGGAACCGTCGCTGCATTGGTGGCACGAAATCCTTCAGCCTATCCCCCCATTGCCGATGCTCAGTTCCCAGCCGTCGATACGCGAAACACCACGCTCGATCCACTGACAACCGATCGTGAATATTTCGTGGTAGCCAGACAAACCGCATCCTCGGCAAACTCCATAACACTTGAAACAGAGCTCTGGAACAAAAGCCGGTGGATTCCCAAAGTACTCAACCAGATGTCGTACCGTTACTTCATCACACTCGATAACGGCGCCACGGCTTCCAGCATCTCGGCAACCGTGTCGGGCACCGGCGCAACGGCGAGTGTACAGCCGTATTCCGGCAACATCTGCTACATAGAAGTGAAGTTCCCCGGGCTGGATATTCTGCCCAATGTAAACGCACTGTCTACCAGCTCGCGCAGCGCCACGGTTACAATTACCGCCGACGCGGCCGCACACTGGAATGTAGCGAACGATTTCTCGTATACCGGACTGGACAATACCTTGGTTATCCGTCCAAAGATCGCCGTTTACAATAACGGTACTTTCCTGGAAGGCGAATTACCGGGAGGCGTTTCCAATATATCACCCACAGTATCGGTAACATCGCCCACAAATCAAACAACCTACTCGCCCGGCAGTAACATTGTAATAACTGCCACAGCCGCGGATACGGATGGTTCAATTGCCAAAGTGGAATTCTATAACGGCGCAAGCAAACTCGGCGAAGCGCTCACCACACCCTATAGCTACACGTGGACCAACGTCGCTGCGGGCACGTATACCCTTACCGCAAAGGCCACCGACAACCAGGGAGCCACCACTACATCGACCATAAGCATCAGTGTTCAAACTGCGGGAAGCGTGCCCTCACCCCTCGTGGCACTCGCCTTCAATGAGAACATCGGTACCGCAGTTGGCAATACTGGCACACTCGGCGGAACCTTTTCTCGCACAACGCCAACACCGGCCTGGACAACGAACGCAGCAGGCGGTAGTAGCGCAATAGACTTCGGCACAGCCACCGGAAGCTACGCCGTGGAAAGTAACCTAGCACTCGATGGCCTGAAAAATCTGTCGGCATTTACCATTACGGGGTGGGTAAACAGTCGCAGCAACACCGTAGGCGCAGGAGGCAATCGTATTGTATCGTGGATAAACAACGGCGGCGACGGCGTAGACCTGGTATACAACACCAACGGAAGCCTTCAGATCAGCGTAGACCAATGGCCCGATAACCTCCCCACCAGCAGCTCGGCCAATAAAGTTACGACCAATGCATCGGCATCGGCGTCAAACTGGGTATTCTTCGCGGCTACTTATAGCAGCACCGATGGACAGGTTAAATTCTACTTCGGAAATGCAGCGACCGATGCCGCACTGGATGTGACTCGCACGTATAACCAGGGCGCGGTCAATACCAACATCGGCAAATTATCGATTGGTCACTTTAACGATGCCACCCGCGCCAATGCCCCCGATCGTATGTTCCGCGGATTGATTGACGAGATACGCATCTATGGACAAGCCTTAACCCCGGCCCAGGTGATAGCCGTACAGCGTAGCGCAGCGCCCAACGTAGCGCCTACCGTAACACTAACATCGCCCGTCGCGAACAGTAGCCATGCCGCCGGAAGCAGCATTACGCTGACCGCCACGGCCGCAGATACCGACGGAACCGTTGCAAAAGTTGAGTTCTTTCGCGGCACCACCAAGGTAGGCGAAGACACCAGCACACCGTACAGCATTGTATGGACGAATGCAGCAGCGGGCAACTACAGCCTCACCGCCATAGCCACCGACAATGCAGGTGCCACCACAACATCGGCAGCCGTGGCCATAACCGTAAATGCATTCCCGACACCGTTGGTAAAGCTCGGCTTCAACGAAAACACCGGTACAAACCTCAGCAACTCCGGCTCGCTGGCGGCCACATTCACCCGCAGCACACCAACTCCAGCCTGGACAACAACGGCTGTAGCCGGGGCGAGTGCGGTAGACTTCGGTACAACGTCCGGAAGTTATGTAGTAGAAAGCAGCGCTGTGCTCGATGGATTGAAAGGCCTGTCGGCATTTACGATAACAGGCTGGCTTAACAATAGAAGTAATGTAGTGGGTGCCGGCGGTAACCGAGTGGTATCGTGGATCAACAACGGTGGCGATGGCGTAGACCTGGTATATAACGCAGACGGAAGCCTTCAGCTAAGTGTAGACGAGTGGCCGGACTACCGCCCTACCAGTAGCTCTACCGGCAAGGTTACCACAAGCGCCACAGCTCCGGCATCAAACTGGGTGTTTTTCGCAGCCACTTACGATGCCGCAGCCGGAACATTAAAATTCTACTTCGGCAACAGTGCCGCGAGCGCCGTATTGGATGTTACCCGTACCTATAACCAGGGACCCGTAAACACCAACATCGGAAAACTCGCCATCGGTCACTTTAACGACGCTACACGCGCCAACGCCACCGACCGTATGTTCCGTGGACTGATCGACGAACTGTATATCTTCGGACAGGCGTTAACGCTTAACGAGATCGTTGCCGTGCAGAACGCTTCAACGACTACCGCCCCTGCACAGGCGCGCGTGTCCTATGGTGCCGAGAACCCGGCCGTCAGCGAATCGCCGGTTACGCTTTATCCTAACCCGGCCAACCATTCCACTACACTGGACTTCTATGCCGAACGAGATGGCTACGCCGCGGTCGAACTGATTAACGGTCTTGGCAAAGCCGTTGTGAAACAGGAACACCGCGTAGTAAAAGGAAAAAACAGCATTACAATCGACCTTGCAGATGTACAGCAGGGGCTTTACATGGTAGTGCTTGGTCAGGGTAGAAACAAAATCTCCCGAAAACTGATTATTCGGCCATAGACCGGAGCATTTCTTTATAAGCACGGAGAGCTGTCTTTTATTAGACAGCTCTCTTGGTTTAATTCCATAAAAATACAGGCAGCACCAGTAAATCCTCAATCTTGTTCTCTATCGCCTAAACTATAGTCTTCACCGTGCCGCCTTCAACCCGGATAGCTGCCCCATTGGTTGCTGATGCCAATGGACTAACGTAGTAAGCCACCGTGTCGGCAACCTCTTCTACTGAAGCGAAGCGCTGGATAAGTGATGTAGGGCGAATATCCCTGAAAAAATTTTGCTCTGCTTCCTGCGCTGTGATGTTACTGGCCTTTGCCATATCGTTGATGAATCCGTCTATTCCTCGGGATTTTGTTGGTCCCGGTAGAATAGAATTTACCGTTACCCCAGTGCCTCTGGTCAGTTCCGCCATTCCCCGTCCGATAGCTATCTGTGCAGTCTTGGTCATACCGTAATGGATCATTTCGCCAGGTATCGAAATAGCAGATTCACTCGAAATAAAAACCACGCGCCCCCAGTTATTAGCCAGCATCTTTGGAAATAGATAGCGCGACAAACGAATCCCGCTCATTACATTAACGTTAAAAAAGTGAAACCAGTCGTCGTCGGGGATCTCCGCAAATGGCTTCGGCTCAAATATGCCAGCATTGTTAATCAGTATGTCAATTTGGGGTAGACTGTGTAACAAGCGGTCTATTTGAGCAGTTTCCGAAAAATCGGCGGCAATACCAGTTATAGAATTATTCCCTGTAGAATCTTTTAACTGCTGAACCGCTTTGTCTACCGTCTGCTGATTTCTGCCGTTGATGATAACTGTTGCCCCCTCTTCGCCCAGGCGCTTTGCAATGGCGAATCCAATGCCTGCCGTGGAGCCACTGATAAATGCAGTTTTGTCTTTAAGTTTTAAGTCCATGATGAATGATTTGTTCTACTTATTGATGACGCAAACTTATAGCGGCTTCAGTCCGGGCAACAGGAAGCAAGTCACTATTTTGGTGTGATGTAGATCACAATGTCTCGGAAATCTCAGGAGATAGAGAAGAACGAACTATAACTATCAATGCGCACACGTAGACTGTTCAAATGAAAAAACCTTTCAAGCGTTCTATTTGCCATCTTCCGGTTACACGCTTGGCGCCTTGCCGAATTTCTTCTTATAGGAATGCGAGAAATGAGAGAGGCTTTCGAAGCCCAGGTCCAGATATATAACCGACGGTTTCTGATGTTTCTTCTCTATGAGGTGCCGGGCTTCTTTCAGCCGTTTGTCTTGCAGCCACTGCCGTGGAGCCATACCGAAAGTCTTTTGGAAATCACGTTTAAACCCTGCCAGGCTACGTCCTGTAAGCTGCGCAAACTTTTCGACCGGTACATTAAAGTAGAAATTGCTAAGCATGAATTTTTCCAGATCGATTTTGAAAGGCTCCGAGAAGTCGAATAAAAATTCTCTGAGCTCAGGCATCGCTTGAAGAAGTAATTGCACGGCTTCTTTCACCTTCAACAGGCCGAGAGCAGGCGATATCGTATGGGCCGGATTTCGCACATAGGGTACAACCGACTGAAAATAGCCTTGCAGAAAATCGTTTCCAGGAATAAGAATGTTCGATGGTCCCGAGTACTTCTTCAGTGTCACCACCTTTTCTTCCAGAGCAATTTTCCGGAGCATATCTTCCAGAAGAAAGATAACAATGGTCTGATACTGTCCGTCTTCAATAGGTGTTTTCGTCAGTTGTGCCAGTTGATTTTTACGAACCAGTATCATCTCACCCCGCCGCATGGAAATGCTTTCGCTGGACGTTTCAAGCATAAACTGCCCGGATACCTGCAACACCAGCGTGTTGTGCTCAACAAACCACGCCTTCTCTTTGTGCAAAGAGGAGAGAAAGGAGTAGAAAACTACTCCTGGTACTATTTCGATAGCATTGGTCACACCGTAAAAATAAAGAAATCAGATTAGTTTTATCGGATACCCATTACCGCTGCAGGTAAGTACCTCCGGCTATCGCCCCCGGTGCGAACTGGGTGTTGAGCATATTCATCTCATCAGGTGTAAAAATAATTTCCATCGCTTGCATGTTTTCCGGCAGGCGCGATCTGCGGCTCATACTTACCAGAGGCATGATATGGTCGCCCTGTGCATTTACCCAGGCTATAGCAAGTTGTGTAGGTGTATAGCCCTTGTCTCTGGCCATTTGTTTCAGCACCTCTACCTTTTCCAGATTCTTAACGAGATTTTCACCCTGGAAACGTGTAAAGTGACTTTGGTAGCTATTGGCCGGAAGCGGTGCCTTCATGTCGCCGGTAAGCAGCCCTTCCGCCGTGTTGGCAAATGCTACAACGCCTATGCCCAGCGCTTTTGCCGTGGGGAGGAGGTCACTTTCTATCTGCCGGTCGGCCAGTGAGTAGCCTATCTCCAGCGCAGTTACGGGGTGAATGCTGTTCGCTTTGCGAAGCTGGTCGGCCGTTATTTCAGAAACGCCGAGGTGTCGCACCTTGCCTTCCTTGATGAGGTCTGCCACGGTACCAATAACATCTTCCAGGGGCACGCTGTTGTCGAGTCTGCAAGGCTGGTAAAGATCGATCGTATCTATTCCCAGGCGCGTCAGAGAATAGTTGATGAAGTTCTTGATGGCAATCGGCCTAAGATCCAATCCCAGCCACTGACCGTTGTAGAAGATCGCACCAAATTTAACGCTGATAAAGGCATCGTCACGTCTCCCCTTTACGGCTTTCCCAACCAACAGTTCATTGTGGCCACTGCCATAAAAATCGCCCGTATTCAAAAAATTGATACCGCTATCCAACGCCACCTGGATGGTCGCAATACTCTCGTTTTCGTCGTTTGTCGGACCTCCCCAGGTAGACGACATACGCATACAACCCAAACCTAGTTTGGATACAAGTGCCCCATTGCCCAGGGGTATTCTCTTTACTATCGCTGTCATTACTAATTATTTGATTGATAATGCAAAGATCAGCGTAAGTATTGGAGGCGTTATTTCGCAGGTGGTTCAATTTACTTGTCTGGGTGGCTCAGGGCTGGCGGGCGAACTCAAGGCAGGACGCGGCGATGTTGCTAAAAGTTCCGCTATGCCAATCGTTGAAGAGAAAAGTGATACAACACGCCAAAGAAGTATATTGCTGTTCTGATGGATTTACTGAAATATACCTGGAGAAATAAACCCAGTAGGGTTATTCTGACTGTAGTTTGGACAGCGGTCTTATTTGCAACATTTGCTATTCAATTAGTAAGCTATTGAGTCGCCAGTTCCTTGAGCTGTTGTGTGTTTGATGGCAGTCCCAAATCCACTAATAGTTTGCTGTGCCGCTTCAGAAAATCAGGATCTTTTTCTCCCAATTCGGCCAATGCCAGCAATGCAATCCTGCTTCCCTCGGTTCTTACTTTTGTATAGTTAATGTAAACATCTGAAAACAATATCGGACTAATGGCCAGGAGTATTGTTTCCTGGTATTGATGATCATGTGAAGGGAGTTCTGTTAACAATGATCTGATGTGCCGGGCCAATACAGCCGGGTGGGTGTTCTGAAGAAAATTTATCAGAAATTCGACCGGGTCTTCCTGCCCGATCAGTGCCTGCATGCTGTTAAGATCAGCTAAGGTGGTTGTATCGTTCCGGGTCAGTACATTTAGTATTTCGAGTATCCAACTGTCCTCTACATTGTCATTCGAAACTCTGACCAGGAATATAGCTTGTATCACACGCAAGAGTACATTTCTTTCCTTGTCGAATGCCAGCAGAAAATAAGTCTTTATTACTTCCTCTTCTTCGGCCAGCCAGTACATCCAACCCAAACAATAAAGGGCATAACCTCTTCTTATAGCAGGATACGCTGTCTGTTGCCATTCCCGCTGCAAAAAGGCTCCGGTTTGCGGCAGGTCTTTGCCCACATGTATAAGTATATGTTGCGCCTGGCGGGCAGTTACCATATTTGTACCACCAGCCCACTCAAACAGCCGCGGGATTAGAAACTTCATGGAATCGATCATTTCAGGATACCCATGATTGCGAAGGCCGGTTTGTATCATTATTTTGTATAGTAAACCCAACAAGCGTCGCTCTATAATCGGCGCATGTTGATAAAACGGAAGCATCCGTGCTACAATGGTAGCGGTTGCATAGGTGGCCTCAAATAACTCTCCGTGATAGGCCATCTTTTGCCAGATACAATTTTCACATTCGATACCAACTTCCGCATCTGCCGATAGCAACCCATTAATCTCCGCCGGCAGCTCCTCGCAATGCCCCCAGGCCGATTTAATATTTTTCCAGTCCACCTTGTCCAGTTCCGTCTGTAGATGTTCTGGTACTGGCAGTGCGGTTATTTTCTTCATATCGAATTTCCGTTGCATTGATGCTTAAAGTTAGTACTACCACGGCAGATTCGAACTATTTTCTCAAGGACTTGAAACAATTAAACCGGACTGCTGCATCGCACGCCAGTCAAATCAACACTCCTGAACCAGCACGTGAGAGATCAAGACAACTCAATCCCTATTTCCCCCTATTCGTTCGCAGCTTTTCTTTTTTCAGAAAATCCATAGGGGTATACAACCATACGATTGTCTAAGACCCAAATAATCCAAACGCTCTGCGGATACACCAAGCGACCGTAACGAACATCCAGGTGATTGTGCACGCACCGTTGATGAAATATAAAGGTCACGCATAGCAACGAGTTGGATTATAGAGACACATCACAAATGATTAAACATTCTGGAATGAAAAAGGTATTGCTTTTACTATATATAGTCGTTGCTTATACTGAGATAAACGCCCAGGTACAGGCGGAATTGAAAACCGAATATTTTGCGGAGTCGAGCTATCGCCGGGAAGATGGTGACAACAACCCGAAAGTTGGAAATAGCAAAGGGTCTGCAATGGTCTATCAGGCGAATGTAAGTATACCACTGTCTATGACGTTGAATCAGAACAAACGCCCGACGGCA
>Ga0065165_1000735_pt1 | contig 45552 bp, 34 predicted proteins | sample AraplaMF_Cvi_mMF_FD_63813 | JGI IMG/M metagenome (GOLD analysis project Ga0065165, IMG submission 63813) | Arabidopsis root microbial communities from the University of North Carolina, USA - plate scrape MF_Cvi_mMF (version 2) (version 3) | ecosystem: Host-associated > Plants > Roots >...
GGTCCATCGAAAATACGGGAATCACCCGCAGCAACCGGCCTGACGGAATACCATATACGGATAGCTGTCCACTGAAACCGCCCGAGACGAAGTTGTAGAACTCGTCGTACTTCCCGGGCGCTACGTAGGTTTTGGAAGCGGCATCACCACCGATGGCCGTGTCGGCACTTTTGGGTTTACATGATTGAAAGGTGCTGAGAAGAGCTGCCACCGAGGCTGCACCTATAATGTACTGGATAGTCTTCATACAATTTGGGATTATTGGGAAACAAGGAAGCGTTTACTTCACTCCGTCATTCTGCCGCATGAATTCGAGGATATGGCGGGCATCATCATCGGACAGGTTCTGATTGGGCATTCTCACCAGGCAGAGTTCGAGTTGCGCCTGCAGCTGCGGGTCTTTGTCGATCATCGCATCGGGGTTGGTGATGAAGTTCATGATCCATTCAGGCTTGTGCCTGGTACTGACACCCTTCCAGCCTGGCCCCACCAGCTTTTCATCGGTGAGTTTGTGGCAGCTCGAACATTTGAGATCAAAGATCTGCTTACCGCCGGACGCCATTTTAGCATCCAGGTTTTCTGCGATCTCAACGTTGGCAAACTTGCCTTCCCCGCGTTGCGGGTCGTAATCAGATACGGCGGGTTTTTGTGTTTCAGTTGCGGTGTCTTCGGCCTTTTCGGTTTTTTGTCCGCATGCATATAATACCACTCCCGTAAGTATCAGCATCAGGGTCTTTTTCATATTCCTGGTATTTGGTTGAAAAATTGCGGTTTAAGACAGCTTTGGGGTTGTTTTCTCTCTGTCTGTGGACAAATGTAAATTCGCCAGCTAGCACCACTTTATGCGTACACGCATAAACCCGACGGCTATGTGTCAATCCAGCGCTCATCCGAGAAAAAAAGTCACTAAAATGATATAACATATTGATAATCAACATATTAAAACTTATGATATTTGTCAGTTTTTCGCATAGCGTTTGTCAGTGACGATCGAAGACTGGTTAGCTAGGTTTGACCCTAAAAATGAGATTGTTATGATCAACATCGATTTACTGGTTCAATATGGAGCTGTTTACAAGAAGGTGTCGGCGGGAGAGATGATCTTTCTCGAAGGCGGTCTCTGCCTATATTATCATCAGCTTGTAGAGGGAAGAGTAGCCTGGTCGAACTTCAACGACGATGGAAAAGAGATTCTTCAGGAGCTTGTTTCGGCCGGTGAGTGTTTTGGTGAACTTCCGCTGTTCGATCATCAAGGCTACGCATGTACATCCGTGGCGCTCACCGACTGTTTGATACTCCGGCTTCCCTCTGCCTCGTTTTCTAAACTGCTCGACGAGCAACCGCAGATTGCTCTGGCTTTTAACAGGCTACTGGCCCGTAAAATGAGATTCAAAATGTTTCTTCTCAGAGAGCTGGCAGGTCATTCGCCAGAGAAGATGGTGGATAAGCTTCTCAAGTATTTGCATGAACACAGCGATAAAGTGTGCAACACATGTAATAAGCTGTTACTTACCAGGCAACAAATCGCCAACCTGACAGGCATGCGCGTGGAGACCGTCATTCGAGCCACCAGAGCGTTAGAAAATCAGGGAAGAGTAAACATCGTTAAAGGGAAAGTCTTTCTGACATCGCCCAAAGGAAACAGTGATCATTGTGAACGCGGGTCGGGAGAGTCAAAACATGTGCATGCGAGTCGCCAGTTATCTTAAGGGGAATGTCTGGGCGGCTATTTGCCTGCTCAATCTGATGATTGTGGCCTGTTTGGGGTTACTCATGAGGTTGAACATCCTCTTCACCCTGCCGTGGCTCAACCAGGTATTTACGCTTCACGCGCATTCGCATTTCGCATTTTCGGGCTGGATCTCGCAAGCATTGATCCTCTGTATGAGCCTGACCATTACGGGCAAAAATTTTAACGATACATTGCCGAGCAAATACAACCTGCTGCTTGCATTCAACCTGCTATGCTCCTACGGAATGCTCATCAGCTTTCTCATGCAGGGATATGCGGCGGTGTCCATATGCTTCTCTACATTATCTATACTTGTCGGCTTTGTCTTTTATGCGTTCTGCCGGAAGGATGTTACCGACATTCTGCGCCGGCAGGTCTGGTGGAAATACATGCAGCTCGCGATGGTTTTGAATATGGTTTCGGCACTTGGTACCTTTTCGCTCGCGTACAATATGATCGTCCAGCCGGGCAATATCGAATTGCGGCTTGCTTCGGTGTATTTCTATCTGCATTTTCAATACAATGGCTGGTTCTTCCTGGCCTGCATGGGACTGTTTCACTATTGGCTGGCCCGTAGAAGTATTGTGCCGCCCGCTTCTCTGATAGTTTTTCGGCTATTGGCTTCATGTACGCTTCCCACTTACCTGCTCTCCATTAACTGGCTTCCCTTCCCGCAATATTTGCATGCGTTTACAATCCTGGTTGGATCTTTGCAGCTCTGCGCTTGGGGGATTTTTGTCACGAGCCTTTGGAGTTTGAGGCGCACCATTGCTGCTGAGCTCCTTCCGATAGCACGATTACTCCTGAGTGCCGCCTTGCTTGCGGCAAGTATTAAATTTAGCTTGCAAACAGCCTCATCCCTTCCCTCCGTGGCAAGGCTGGCCTTCGGTTTAAGACCTGTGGTGATCGCCTATCTGCATCTGGTTCTACTTGGGACAATTAGCTTGTTTCTGATCGGTTGGTTGTATCAACATTCAGCCCTTGGTCGCGAAACATCCAGCCGCAAAGGCTTGGGTATCTTTTTATCCGGTGTGATAGCCAATGAATTTTTCTTAATGATCCAGGGCATCAGCGCCCTTAGCGGTGTTTATGTTGGCCTAATGCCGGAGGCGCTTGCGGTGGCAGGGTTGCTGCTGGTCTTCGGCAGTTTACAAATAGTTAGATCTGTTCAGCGCGAAAATTAAAGGGCTAACCATCGCATACCTAACAGTATAAGTCCAAAGTTATCTGCTCCGAGGCCGGCGCAGCACCCAATTCGTTACCTAATTGAGTAAACCCGCCGTCCATTGCACCGCGTAGGCCGTTTTGAAAAACTTGGCTTTCAGTTCTATGAGCTTTTGTTGCGCTTCGAGCACTTTATTTTCGCGGCTGTTGACGAGAAACAGTGAGCTTTCGCCATTGTTCAACCGCGTTTGCTCGGCTTCCAGCAGCTTTTGATAGTTGGCATAGTTCATCGTTTGCAGACTAATCTGCTCTTTCAGTATTGCATATTCATTGTGGTACTGTCTTATTTTCAATTGCAAATCGAGCTGCTTTTGGGCCAGGTCCAGCCGGGTTTCCATAATTTTCAGCCCGGCTTTCCGGTACTCGCCCCGCCCTGCGGACAGCCGCAGCGGTATTTCAAATTTGAACCCATATTGGTAATTATTTCCCAGGAACGCCGATTCAGAAATGCCCGAAAACGCATTGTAACCTTTGCTCAGGTGATTATAGCGGAAATCGGCCTTCGGCAGCAATTCCTGGAATTTCAGTTTCTTTTCCACATCCAGGGCACGCAGCTTGTAGTCATAGACGCGCAAAGCAGGGTGTGAATTTTCCACGATCGTCAGCAAGGCATTCAAGTCCAGCTCCATGTCTTTCAGCATGTGCGGGTCGTCCCAGGCAGCGGGTGGCGAAATGGTTTCGGGGAGATTGTAGGGAGCCCCGGATTCGGTCCACAGGAAGCTGGAAAGCGCCAGACCGGCGTTCCGAAACTGCATGCGGTACTGGGTTTCCTGGTATTGGAAACTTTGCAGCTGCGACAACGCCTCCACGGTGTCGATGGCCGCGCGCTCGCCGTTTCCGAATGCCTTCCGCACGAACTCCATCCTTTCCACATTGATGGCTACGGCCGTACGCATTACCTGGTAGAGGTTATAGCTGCTCACCCAGCCCCAGTAGGCCTCCATGGCATCCATCAGCAAATCGTTGATGTATAGCCGCTGCTCCGTTTCGGCCATGGACGTGAAAATTCTGGCCTGCTTTAAGTTTGCACGCCGCTTGTCCATCAGCAGGTCTTTGCCCAGCGGGATGCTCGCGCCGATGAACGACGATTGCCCTTTGGACATGGTCGGGTCGAGGCGCTCGCCGGTGTAGTTATCGATGCCGCTATACACTTCAATGCCGTACCACGTGGGGATCACGATTTCGGGCGACGCACGGTCGTAATATTCCACTCCGCCGAAACGCTTGCGGGCCACATAGGCGCCCAGCACAGGGTCGAAGCCGCCTCGGGCTACGAGCAGGTCGGCCTGGGCCTTATCCACATGGATACGCGCCTGCCGGGCCACGGGATGGTACTTGCGCACCAGCTCCAGTACCTGCGCGCCACTTAGCGTGCGGGTCGAATCCTGAGCCGATGCCGAACCGAAAAGCGCCGTTGCCACCAGCAATGCCAGCTGAATTACGATCGTTCTCATAGGCTGCCGCTTCATTTTTCCTTACTTTTTGCAGCCGGCTCTTTCAGCATGTAATAGTCGGGTGGGAAGCCGTTGATATTACGCCAGAGCTCGTACCATACCGGCACATCTTTCAGCAATGCAATGGCCTGCGCCCCGGTGCCGAGTTTCAGCTGCTGCGGCCATGGGCGGTCGGTCGTATCTTCGGCCACCAGTACCCTGAAAAGCCCGTTGGTGCTGATCGTATGCTCATACGCAACGACTTTACCACCAAATGTACCGTAGCTATTTTCGGGCCAGCCACTGAAAATGATTGCCGGGAAGCCATCGAACATGAACCGCACTTTTTGTCCGACGTTGATCAGCGGCAGGTCCACCGGGCGGACGAACATTTCCACCGCATATTGCGTACGTGTGGGCACGATCACTGTAATGCGCTCGCCGTCTTTGAGGATTTCTCCGATACCGGCCTTGTTAGCCTGTACGATCTGCCCGTCCTGCGGGGCGGTGATGATATACATACCATTACGGATCGTGTAGTTGGTTACCTGGTTTTCCAGTTTCGCCATTTCGCCCTCGCCCGAAGCGATGTTGCTCAGGCTTTGCAGCCGGTCGCCCTCGGCCTTACTGATCTTTTCGGCATACTCCTGCTCCACCCCATTTTGCTCGATCTGCGTGATCAGGATTTCCTGTTTAGTCTGCGCTACCTTGTTTTCGGCTGTCACGCGCTTGGCCATTGCATTCCGGAATGCGGTATTGCGCTGTTGCAGCTGAGTTTTGGATACGAGCCCTTCCTGCTGCATTTTTTCCTGGCGTTCGTACTGGTCTTTGGCCAGATTGTACTCATTATTCACCGCTTCCAGCTCCGCCTGTTCACCAGCGAGTTTGCTGTCGAGTTGGCCGAGCTTGTTTTTAAGCTGCTGGATTTTCAGTTTTTTGGATGCTTCCAATGCCTGTATCTGCGAGGCGGCCGTGGCTGCTTTGCCTTTGTAGTACCGGACAGAACCTTTTTTCGCATCGAGCTGCTGTTGCGTACGGCCCACGAGGTTCGGGTCGAGATAATCTTCCTTGATCTCCGAAATCTGCGCGATCGTATCGCCTTTCTGCACAAAGTCTCCTTCTTTCACATACCATCTGGCGATACGGCCGGGGATCGGAGAAACGATATCCTGGGGGCGCTGCTCCTGGTAAAGTGTCGTGATCGACCCGCGCGCCTTGATATTTTGCGTCCAGGGCAAAAAAAGCCCCAGCACGAGGATTAGCATGATTCCGTAGAACCAGTAGCGAACCTTGCTTTCGTGTTCGCGCATGTAAATCGTGTCGAACGATTTAAGAGGGATTTTATAATTCGCCTGATCCATTGTCGATGTTCTCGGTTAGAGTTGCCGTGCCTTTATTGAGCAAAATCTGATAATCGCATGCTTTCAGGAAAGCGGGGTCGCTTCCGGCCACGATGATCGTCGCATTGTTGGGCCTGCTCGTCAGGTATTGGGTAAGCTTCTGCCTTTCATGCCCTGCCAGCCCCTCCCACGGGTCTTCTAGCAGGAGCAGCCGGGGCTTGTTTAGCAACGCCCTCAGCAGTGAAATGCGTTTGATATAATGCCCCGGAAGGTTTTTGCCATGTGGCGCCACCTGCGTCTGAAATCCTTGCGGGAGCTGGTCGAGAAAGCCGGAGAGCCCACTTTGCTCGGCGAGGTCGATGATTTCCTCGGAGGTAATGTGACTTCTGCCGTCGATAATGTTGTCCCAAACCGTACCGGTAAAAACTTCCCGCTGATTCAGGTACAAGCCCACCTTCATCCGAAGCGCTGCGAGCCTGTAATTGCAAAGCGGCACTTTGTTGAACAGCAGGGAACCGGAGAAGTCCTGGTAGTGCCCCGCTAGGATTTTCAGAAAAGTTGATTTACCGAGGCGTCCCATTGTGGAAACGCCCACCAGGCTACCGGCCGGAATCTGCAAATTGATCCCGGAAAACACATTCCGGTTATCGGGAAACGAAAACGAGAAGTTCTGCAACTCAACAGCCACCCCCTTGCCGGCCGAATCGATGGGAAGTGTACCGTCTTTCTCCGAAAGGTTTTCCGTCACGGACGCGAGCTTTTCGAGGCCGGTCACCACATCGTAAACGGTATCGAGGTTCACGATCAGCTTCTCTACTGCATTGATCACCGCAAGCACCACGATTTCAGCCGCAATAAACTCACCGATATTCAGCTGCTGACGCAACAAAAGGAATGCCCCTCCGGCGAGCATAGCGGTGGTGATTGCCACCTTCGTGAATACGAGCGTCTTATATTGTAGCAGCAACACCGAAAAGTGCTCCGTGCGGCTGTTGAGGTATTTATTTACGTGGGCGTCCGTTCGGGTGAGGTTGAAATTCGTGTCGTAGCTGAGCTTGAACGGGTTGATAACCCGCGCCATTTCTTGGAGCCAGGCCACGGTTTTATATTTATGGACGCTCTCTGCGAGGCTGGTATCGAGGCCCTTCGTGCCGGTCAGACGGAAAATAATGGTGAGGACGACGATAAGCGTAAGACCGAATACGATGAAGAAGGAGTGGTAGAGCGCCAGCAGCATGAGGCCGAAGACGATCTGTATACTTGCCGCAGGGACATCGAGCAGAAGCTTGGACAAACCTTTTTGGACATTGAGAATGTCAAAGAAACGGTTGACTTTCTCGGGGAGATAAAACTTGTCGGTTTTGATCAGGTCGAAGCGCGGTATTTTATCAGCGAACTCGAAGGCGTAGCGGGTGAAAATTTTCTGCTGGATCTTTTCAATGATCCTCATCTGGTTGATCTGCATGAGCCCTACGACCACCACCCCAGTCACAACAAGGGTTATCAATACGTAAATGGAGGTCACCATGGAGGCCCCTAACACGAACCCGATGATTGCCTGAATGCCCAGGGGAAGGCTTAAATTGACCAGACCGCTTAGCATTGCATAGAAGTACACCGCTATGATGTCCGACCGGTCAAGCAATATCAAATCCCATAATCGCTTGAAGGGGTTTACCTTTTTCATAGTTCTTAATTGGGTTTCACCGCAAATATAACTATGCTTACGCCAATAATAGTATTACTACCTTATGATAAAGTAAAATTTTTATTCTAATACATTTACTATTCATGACGGACATTTTGCTATTTTAGTGCAATAATCGATGGTGTATGGAATTTCATGTTAGTTTTCATTTGAACGAGAAGGTCTACTTAAAAGACCCTGAGAGCAGCGAGGTGGGCAAACAGCTTGTTAAAGCGGCCATTGAGCTCATTTACGAGCTTGGATTCGAACACTTTACATTTAAGAAGCTGGCATTGCAGGTCAATACTACCGAAGCAACCGTTTACCGCTATTTCGAAAACAAACACCGGCTGTTGCTTTATATCCTGAACTGGTATTGGAGCTATATGGAATTCCTTGTAATGTTCAAATTACAGAACGTCGCGGACCCTGGCCAAAAACTGCATGTCATTATCGAGCTGCTTACGCAGGAATTGCCGCAGAGCGCCGGAGCATTGAATTATAATGTAAAATTCCTGAACCAAATCATTATCAGTGAAAGCAGCAAGGTATACCTGGTCAAGGAGGTAGGGGAAATCAACAAATCTGAGGTCTTTAAACCTTACAAGGATCTTTGTGCCACAATCGCTCAGGTCATCACTGAATACAACCCCGCTTACCCTTATCCGAGATCACTAAGTAGCACACTGATCGAAACTGCTCATTACCAACAGTTTTTTTGCAGCTACCTGCCAAGACTTACCGACAATACAATCGGAGATGATCGCGCATTTGTCGTAAGTTTTTTAACAGACCTGCTTTTTAAGAGTATTAGAAAGAGCGACTCGCACGGTTGATATTACCCGCCTCAATTTTGGCGACCACATGTCGTCAATAAATTCATCGCATCTTCGCTGCCGGATAAACGGTTGACATGTAGTTGCTCAATCAATTGAATGTAGTGCAGGTATTGCCACCTGGACCGCTTTTTCGGTTTCATATTGGCAAACCCACCGCCTTGGCTTGAATCAAGACGATGGATTTGCAGTTTTTTATTTTGGCATTAGCACTGTATCAATTACGTGAATCACCCCGTTAGACTGAAAAACATCGGCTATCGTAACCATCGCTTTATTTCCCTTCGCATCGGTTAAGACGATTTTTTTGCCCTTTTGCATCGCCGTAAGCTCTCCACCTGCCACAGTTTTCAGCATGGCCTTACCACCACCGTCCTTGATGGCCTTCATCAGATCTGCAGCGCTCATATTGCCGGAAACAACGTGATAGGTCAAAATGGCTGTCAACATCGCTTTATTTTCTGGCTTTACCAGCATATCAACGGTTCCCTTCGGCAATTTATCGAATGCCATGTTGGTCGGAGCGAATACCGTGAATGGGCCCGGGCCCGATAGGGTTTCGACCAGTCCGGCGGCCTTTACAGCCGCAACCAGTGTTGTGTGGTCTTTTGAATTTACGGCATTTTCAATGATATTTTTGGATGGATACATAGGCGCTCCACCGACGGTTACGGTTTTTTCTTGTGCGAACGAATGATTTCCAATCACTAGGAAAGTGATCAATGCGAGAAAGAAATTTAGCTTTTTCATTGTGTAAGTCAGCTTGAAAAGTGAACAATTAAGTGTGTGTGATCGATCAACACGACCAATCTACGTCCGGCAATCTGCCCTTGGATCATTCTACAACATTATTGAGGTAACACGAAGCAAGTTTTTGCAAATAATACATTGATATATAGCCAGTTAAATCATTATCAAATCGTATACATATACGTCGAGAACGTATAGCGCATATGGATAAAACCAAGATTCACTTGGAAAAAATATTTTTTTAGGTCTTCGATCTTATTCTGTAAAGCTCGCGTAAGTCTCCCCGAAACTCATTCAAAATGAAAGGGAAACAAGCTCATTAACTTTTACTTACGAAGATCATGCACACAAACAAGAAGTACAGCTCCGACAGCACAGAAGATGAAAGAGCATCACATGTCAACAGACGATTGTTTTTAAGCTCGGCGGGATTGACCACCGCGTTCGGTACGATTTTGATCGTAACAGGTTGCACCAAGGAAGACCACCAGATACCCGGCATGGGCGACGCGGTAGACCTGGGTTCAGGCGACATTGGCGTGCTCAATTATGCCTACGCATTGGAGCAACTTGAAGCGGCATTTTACGCCAAGGTGATTGACTCGCCTTTTTCAGGCATGACCGACATGGAAAAAACCATCCTGACAGACATCCGTGACCACGAGATCGTTCACCGCGAATTTTTTAAGGCGGCACTGGCAGACAAGGCCATCAAAGGGCTGACTCCAAATTTCGACGGAATCGACTTTGGCAGCAGAACCGCTGTGCTAGGTGCGGCCAAATTGTTTGAAGACACCGGTGTAGCCGCATACAATGGTGCTGGAAAGCTCATCAAGGACCCGAACTACCTCCTCCTGGCAGGAAAGATTGTTTCTGTGGAAGCGCGCCACGCGGCTGTTATCCGTGACCTGATCAACCCCAAATCTGCTGATTTTGCCGGTGACGACATTATCGACTTGAACGGAATGGACAAGGCCATCGCGCCGGCCGACATTCTTGCTGCGGTTAAGGGCTACGTCAGAGACACGATTACTGGCGCCAACGTAGGTAAATAATCATTCACACTAACAGGATCAGAAACAATGGATATTTTCAAAATTATAGATCAGTTTCAGCAAATCGACGGCGATACAGCGGGAAGACTCGAATATGCTTCACGCCGCTATTTCATGAATAAGGTCGGGAGTAAATTGGCTTCGGCAGCTATTCCGACTGCATTTGCAGCGATTGTCAACAAGGCCTTCGCACAATCTGCTGCCGCGGTTGATGTGCTTAACTATGCACTGACGCTCGAATACCTGGAAGATGAATTCTACAAAGGAGGGCTTGCAGCGGCAAATCTTATTCCTGCGTCGGACAAATCGATATTCATGCAGATTGGTAAGCACGAGTCGCAACACGTAGCATTTCTGATGAAAGCACTAGGCGCGAAAGCCATTGCCAAACCAATGTTTGATTTTACCTATAAAGGTGGATTTGCCGATGTATTCAGTAATTACAAGACGTTCGTGACCGTTTCGAGTGCGCTTGAAGATACAGGTGTAAGGGCATATAAAGGTCAGGCAGGAGTTCTGATCGCGGACCCGCAAATTCTGGAATACGCTTTGCAGGTCCATTCCGTAGAAGCCCGCCACGCGGCTGTTGCCCGCAGGTTAGCTGCCTCATTGCTGGGTATGCCTGCCATGAAAGGTTGGATCACGGGCAAGGAAGGTGCAGTACCTGCTGTTTATGCTGGTGAAGACAATATGACTCAGGGCGGGGTAAATATCAAAGGCCTGGCTTCAAAAACGGATGCTGCTGTTACGGAAGCATTCGACGAGCCGCTGACAAAAGACGCGGTACTGGCGATTGCCGGTCCATTCATTAAAGGTTGATTGAGTTGATAGTAAAGTAAATTGATTGTTAGTTTAAAATCCGTTGTCATAGCACAGCGGATTTTTTTTTAACCTTACCAATAAATCCAAAGACCGACTGGCGGCGTAAATGGGTTATCAAAACTACGTAACTCAATCACGTTCCCATGAAATCACTCAACTTTCGTCTGAGGCTGGCGGTTGCTGCCCTTAGCTTCATCCTCTCGTTCTCCATGTTTTCCTGCGACGATCACCGCGTGCCGCCTACCGGGCCGTCGCTTCCCGACAGGATTTTCTACGCATTGTCGGATGACAACCAGCTGCACGAGATCAATATCCGAAATACAGCCACACCGCTACGCACTTTTACAGTAGTCGGTCTTGAACAGGGCGATATGCTTAAGGGCATCGATTTCCGCCCTGCCACCGGACAACTTTACGCGATCAGTTCGATGAATAATCTCTATCAAGTGAATGTTAAATCCGGCGATCAGCAGGGAAAGGCTACCCGCATCGGCTCAGCACCGGTTGCTGCTACTTTGAACGGCCATATCGGTTTTGACTTCAATCCCACTGTCGACCGCATCCGAGTCGTGACCAGCTCGACCCAGAACCTGCGCCTGCACCCTGAAACCGGCGCAATTGTTCCCGGCGACGCTCCATTGAATGGGTATGCCAACCCCATGATCGGAGCGGTGGCTTACACCAACAGTCGCGCAGGCGTTACTGCCGCACCTGCGGGCGCAGGTACGACGCTTTACGACATCGACCCTTCGACGGACATGTTATACATACAAAACCCTCCGAACCCCGGAGGTTTGGTGCCGGTGGGGTCGCTCGGGCTGAACATCGAGGAAGTAGGCGGATTCGATATCTCCCCTGACGTAAACCCTTCCGATATTTATCCTATTGTCTCTGTTAAATTCGGTGGCAAATGGGAGCTGGACTTCGTGGATCTGGCTACCGGCAAGCTCCAAAAGCTGGGCGATTTCCCCGCTAATGCAAATGTCATCGGTATTGCCATCCCCCCGCTTCCTGTTGCGTATGCTTTGACAGACGCCGGTATATTGAAAATTTTCAACCCGGAAAACGGGATGGAATACGGCACTAAGTCGATTCCGGCAATTCCAGGCGTCACTTTACAGGGCATGGACATTCGCCCCGCCAACGGCCGGCTTTACGCATTGGGTGATAACAGTAAAATCTACGGGATCGACCTTGGAAGCGGAGGTGTTACCGAGTTGGCAAGCCTGAAACTGGCCGATAACACCCCGGTGATGCTCAGCGGGACCTATTTCGGCGTCGATTTCAACCCCGTTGCCGATCGTCTGCGTGTCGTAAGTAACAACAGGCAGAACCTCCGCATCAATGTGACTGACGGGGTAACAGCCGTAGATCAACCCCTGAAAATCGGTGTGGCAGGCCCCACCCCATTTATTACCGGGGTGGCCTATACCAACAGCTATCCGGGCACTACAACTACGACGCTATTCGATATCGACATTCAATCAAATACATTATATATACAAACACCGCCCAATAACGGTGTGATGACCGATCCAAAGGCCTTGGGTATCGATATTGAGCCTGGTCTCGGCTTCGACATCGGTAATGTCTCCGGCAAAGGTTACGCCATTTTCACGGTGGGGCTCAACACCAGCTTTTACTCCGTCGATCTGAGTACCGGTGCGACCACGCACAAATTTCCGTTCAGCGGACCGGTAAAAGGGCTTGCCGTTGGGTTCGGATTGTAGTTTTTTATGTTTTTGAACAGCACCATTCCGGTCATGCCGGATGGCGCTGTTTCATAGTCAATCACTTCATCAAAACCTGGCAAGTCTCCTCGAGCAGGTTACAAGCTTAAGAAACGGACGCCTTTCAATGCCGGGTATTGGTATACGCCCAAGCGCATCGGAAACACCACCTAGCGGCATCCGCAATACACCAACACGCTGTCTCTGGGTTTTGACATCGAGACAGGCGGGCAAGTATTTCAGTTTCACCTGACAAACTCCCGTGGTATGATCGAGAAGATTGATGACTATATGCAGATTTGCATTCCGAACAAAATAAAACCAGAAAGACCAGCACACCGGCCTTTTTAGTTTTCTACGCGATCTTTTGTCGCCACCGAGTCCTCTGGATCAACATGAGACGGGAATTCATCGAGAATTTTTGCTGCGACCGAGCGGATAACGACTTCGGGCTTTTTCCCGTCATCGAATACAACTTCGATGGCCGCAACTGCCCAACCCCGCCATATCAGCTTGCTGCTGTGTGAATGCCGGACATCGATAACCAATGTCGCCTCCCGGTATCGAAACAAGTTATCGCGCGGCATCATCCAATAATCGCCGTACATATATCCATACGGATCGGGCAGCAGTATGGACTGCTCTTCGACGCGGATATCATATCGTAGTGTCAGATCGGCAGTATCCCTACCTGGCAGATAACCCTTCGCAATCAATAAATCATGGACAGCCTGCTTGATTCTGCCATCATTTAATTCATTGAAATATAACGGATTCATTTCCCAGAAGAGGCTATCCGCCTTGGCCCATTGGAAAGTCTTGTATTGATTAACGGGATTGCTCTTGTCAACCTCATGGTAGACTCTAATCTCGGGGCTGCACCCCATGAGCATCACCCCCAATAGAGCAAGCGCTGTCCGCATAAGTCCGTGGAAAAGTTGGTACGGACATAAAATTAAAGCAGACAAAACCTGGCAGACATGAGCAAAGTCAGTTCGCCAAGCGCTATTGATCATCTTCAAAATATCTCATGAAGGCTGTCAGTTTCAAAAATGACGGTTACATCCAAAGCCAGTTCCCCCTACTCAAAACCTTAATCAGAAAGCAGCATGACATAAGTCATGAATGTATCCGGCAGGCGGCCGGAAATTTGAGCCAGCAGAACCACGATGGTCTGCGACATATACTCCTGATGAGATCATGAAAAAAATCCTCGTACCCATCGATTTTTCGGAGAACGCCCAAAAAGCGCTTTCTTTCGCAATTCGTATCGCAAACAAAACAAAGGCACGCCTGCTGGTTCTTTATGTGTATCATCCCTACATAAATAACATTGCTTTACCGGAGTATATCGGCTCGTTGGAAATTTACCGGGAGCTGGAAGCATCCTACCGCGAAAAACTGGACGAAGCCGTGGCGCTCGCCCGCCTGAACGGAGTCCATGCGGAAGGGATCTGGGAAACAGGCGGAACCCAGCCGGCGATCCTTGATCAAGCCCAGAAGAACCAAGTCGATTTGATCGTGATGGGAAGAACAGGGGAAGGCGGCTTCCTCGACAAATTACTGGGTAGTAACAGTGCAGCCATCGCGTCTGATGCCGACTGTCCTGTGCTGGTCGTTCCGCCAATGGCTGCTGAGGCTGATTTAAAAAATATTGTTTACGCCACCCAACTGGAATTCGACGAAAAGCCGGTGCTTGCGCAGGCCATCGGCCTTGCCCGACAGCTAAAAGCACACATTACATTTTTAAAAATCAATTCAGACCAGCAGCTCAACATCCAGTCTGATACCCAATATGTCCGGGAAATAAAGGCGTATTTTGGGATTCCATCCGAAGATATTGTTGTCCGCGACGCAAATAGTGTCCAGGAAGGCCTTCAGACATACTGCCACCAGGTGCGTGCCGATATGTTGATCCTTTGTAAGCGCGACAAGAATTTATTACAGCTGCTGCTGAACGGCCCGGGCCTTGCCCGGAAGCTGGCGCTTGCGACTGACATTCCGCTGCTGGTATGCCATTTGAAAGAAAGTGGTGGTCAGTAAAGTGGTTCAAGGATCCTGCCGTCTTCCATTTGAATAATCCGCCCGGTTTTGCGTGCGAACTCCTGGTCGTGGGTTACGATCAGCAATGTCTGGCCTTGCGCCTGGGCCAGTTCGAGGAAAATATCGAAAACAATTTCGCTATTGCGCTTGTCCAGATTACCTGTCGGCTCGTCGCCCATGATGATCAGCGGATCGTTGATCATCGCCCGTGCAATGGCAACCCTCTGTTTTTGCCCACCTGAAAGCTGATTGGGTTTCTTCTGCGCGTGCTGAGCCATGTCCAGTGCTACAAGTTTCTCGTAGGCACGCTGCCGGATCTCACCAGCCCCCCACCGGTGTAGCCTGAGAGCGGGTAACATGACGTTCTGCAGGACAGAAAATTCATTGAGCAGGTAATGGAATTGAAATACAAAACCGATCTTTTCATTGCGGATCCTGGCAAGCTCCGACTCACTTTTGCCGCTCACGCAAGCACCGTCGATGTAAAGCTCTCCATCGTAGTCGGTATCCATCGTCGATAAAATGTAAAGCAGCGTGGATTTACCGCAGCCCGATTTGCCTGTTACCGAGACAAATTCTCCCTTAGAAAGCTGTAAATTGATATCACTTAACACCGGTACATTAACCGGGTCGCGGAACGACTTGCTAATGTGGCTGGTCTGCAAGATTAGCTCTTTCATTTTCCTCTGATAATGATAACCGGATCGATTCGGCTGGCTTTTCGTGCGGGGAAATAGCCCGCCAAAAACGTGGTAGCCGCAGAAAAAACGAATCCGATCAGGTAAAAAACAGGATTGTAGTTGACAGGGTATGTTTTAATTGTGGGCAGCGAAGACGTCTCAAATGGAACCTGGTCGATGAGTAACGAGGCACCAAAGCCCAGGAGCAGGCCGATCAATCCTCCCAAAATACCAATGCCGGCGGCAATGCCCGTGAATATCAGTTTCACATCCATACCTGAAAAACCTGTCGCTTTCAGGATCGCGATGGAATCCATCTTTTCGTAAATCATCATATTAAGAATGTTGTAAATACCAAACCCGGCAACGACCAGCAAAGTAATGCCGACCGCATAGGAGATCAGGCTACGGATGGAGCTGCCTGTTTCATACTGGCTATTCTCGGTTTGAATGTCGATGGCATCCACGCTGAAACGTCTGCTGAACAGACCGGCCAGCAGCGGGGCATCGTTGATGTCGCGCAGCTTGATCTGAATGTCAGTAATATAACTAGAAGGTTTTCCAAGAAGCTTTTGCGCAGTGGAAATAGAGACATAACTGTTTACCTGGTCGATTTCCCGAAGGCCCGATTGGAAATAACCCACCACTTTCAATGGAATGGTAGCGTTGGTGGTAGTGGTCACATAAATGACATCACCGATCGCAGCTGTCATTTTATCCGCGATATCCTTTCCCAGGATAATGCCCCCGGAAACCCTGTCCAAATCACCGGCGTGTCCCGCAGTAACATAGTTGTGGAAAAGGAACAGCCGTTTTTCCTGCTCGGGCTGTATCCCGTTGATAATCCCGTTGATCCTGACCGCTCCCACGTTGTAAAAAACCTGCGTAACGAGTTTCGGCGCTACGCCCAATACCGTCGGATCTTTTTGCAGGGCAGTTATAATAGCGCGGCTGTTCCGAATTTCAGGCCGCTCGGCCTTCGGCTTGACCGATCTGACAAAATGGTGGGAAACCGCTTTAAATTTTGCCGACACGGTGACCGGCTGGGCCGGTGAGGTCTTAATATCGTTGTAAAGCCTGATATGTGGCGTCCGGTTAATGATCAGCCCGTCTAAAAGCTGGTTGAGCCCGGACATAAAGCTCAGCAAAGCGATGAACATGGTGATGCTGAACGTAACGCCGATCGCGGCGATCAGCGTCTGCTTCCACCTCGCCAGCAGCAGCGCTCGGGATATGTCGATCAGTAATGCGTATTTCACTGTTCGGGCTGGATTATTTCGTCTGTGGCCGACAATCCTGACAGGATCTCGACCATTTCCAGATCACGCAGCCCGGGACGAACATGGGCGCGATCGCCAGCTTTTAGCAATACCGTCGAATCGTCGAGCATATAGCGCCTGGGAATCACCAGGGCATTTTTCTTATAAGCGCAGACGATATTGGCTTCCAATGTCAGGTTCGGGTAAAGTCCTGCCGGGGTTTGTTTAAGCCCGGCTTCCACGGTAAAAGTCCTGGTCTGCGTGTTCATGATGGGATGGATTTCTTCTACGATTCCTTCAAAAACCCGGCCCTGGTAACTATCCATCGTTACAAGGACCTGCGCTCCACGGCGAACCCTGGAAATATCGTATTCATCCACCTGTAATTCCAGCATGTACTTAGCGGTACTGCCAAGAACCGCCAGGATTGTTTGCGGCGCGACACTTTCACCCTTCTCGCGTAACAAATCAAAAACTACGCCATCGACCTGACTAACAACATGGAACTGCTCTTCTTGGGCGCGCGAGATTGCCCAGGTCAAACGCGACTGCTTTGCTTCCGATACCAGCTGCCGGCGCACGTCTGCGAGCTGCCTTTGAGAAGACTTCCAGGCGGCAGCGGAAGCATTGTATTGCAACTGGAGCTGTTCAACCTGCACGAGCGTCCCGATTTTCTGCTGCCAAAGCCGCTGCTGCCGGGCTAGCAGCAGGGAATCATTGCCAAACTTCTCGGCAGCCAGATCCACATTACGCTGCAATTCCTGCAAGCGCCCTAGGTTCGCTGGTAGGGACGCGTACTCAGCAGCCAGCAGCGCGCGTTCGCTGGTTAGCCTCTGCTGATCGCTGGTGATGGTCAATAACGTTTGCCCTTTGCTAACCAGCTGCCCTTCTCTGACATAAATGCTGTCGATAATGCCCGAAACCGCGGCAAAAGCCTGATATTGCCCTTTACTTTTAACAATGCCGGAAGCGTAAACCGATTCTGTGATGGCACCCTGGATTGGCCGGATCGGCTTCGGCCGCTGCTCGCAACTGAAAATCAGCCAGACGCAAAGAATAGCCAGGCCGCTCCCTCGGAACGCTACCGTGTTGCCGACCAGCAATACGGCATTCACGGATGCTCTTTTATTGCGCCAGGTAACCACCGTCAACCGGATAATAGGCGCTTGTAACAAATGAAGCTTTCGGACTACTGAGCCATAGGACCAGTTCTGCCACCCTATTCACAATAACTCCTCCACCGGAAAGAAGCATGCCCGGCATGTGGTAGCGCTCCCCGTAGGATACGTCCGAACTCAAATCTACGGTATGACGGCCAGAATATTCATCCATGTCCGAAACAATAACTTTGGCCCCCTCCCGTGCATAGGCGAGCGCTACGCTTCGCCCGATACCCGAGCCTGCGCCGGTAACGATGGCGACCTTATCCTGTAAGATTTTCATAATTTTCCAGATTAATATTTAATTCTAAATGACTCGTAGGAAGCTGTTCACAGGGTTTTATTGTATTCGATTTCGGTAATCGAAAAGCGTGCGTAGGGGAAATAACCTTCCGGCAAATCCCAGGCGGCTTCCAGTACGGTCGGAATCCGGATTCCGTCGCGAAGCTGATAATCGCTCAGGCGTGTAACCCATTTCTGTCTGGGGCCGTCACCCATATTTCTCATCGCGGTCATCTGCTCGATTTCATGGGCAGCATTGAATGTGACCATCAAGCTAATCCACATCCCCTGGAAACTGTATTCCAGTCTGGCCGACCGCTCATCGATCGGGTACCATTTCAGGCCCCTGGAGGGCAAAAGGTTTGTTGGGAAACAAACACTTTCGCCAAGCCAGCGCATAAGCTCACCCCGGTTGAATTGCGGGCCCTGGCTATCCTGTATCTGAAAAAGAGAAAATAAGTGCACCACAAGTCGTCCGTTACCGTCGACGAACATATCACGAGCCGTAAAGGTGGCTGTTTTACCTTTCCATACAAAACCAGGGCGATGGGCCGTAAAATATTCCTCTCCCGAGATCGATACCCACCCCTTTTTAAGGTTAGTTTTAAAAAGCCCGGTGTGCAACAGGTGTACGCTCGAAATATAGGATTGTCCCGGCCTGAGCACATGCCTGAAATATTGTTGCACTGGGTTCGGTAGTCCATCCAACTGGTGATAATTGAATTTGTTGGCAGAAACATCGGTCGCATTTGCCAGGAGCCTGGCCACATCCCCGCTGAACCGAAGATACAGATTCAACCGGCCGCAAAAGAAAACAAGGACCAGCAATGCTGTGATTCTCAATACCCATTTGGTCGCGGGAGTAACTTTACCTGGCTTCCGCCTGACAGGCCCCCTCTTTTGAGAAATTGGTTTAATAGTGTCCATAACAGCTAGCGCTTAAAACGGCCTGCGTTGGATTTGATCTTTGACATAAACGCGTGGAAATCTTGTGGGGATGGGCTGCCGGCCAAATTAAAACCAAGCCTACCGCTCGCGTATATACGACTAGTATGTTTGACGAAAATTCAAATAGTGCTTCCACGAATTTTAGGGGTTAAAAGTGGTTGTCCCGGATCCCCGGGATGATGCTACACCCCGCTATTGACTTTCATTTCCGATGTCTCCGATGGCTGAACAGCAGCATATTTAAGAATCACGGCCATTTGCCCACCATGGTGGGCGGTATGCGAAATGATCCTGCCGAGGGATTCAGCCAAAGTCTTTTTCCCGAATTCCCGTGTCACGATTTCACGTTGCCAGTCCTGCTCTCTCTGTCTGGAAATAACTGATTCGAGTGCGTCGGCTGACTGGCGTACAAAAGAAAGCAACTCATCCAGATCGGTCCACTCCCCGGTATCATGCTGCGCAATCAAGGTTTTGGCTTTCACCTGAACATCGGCACCGAAAACGTTCTTTACAAAAAGCATCTCAACCTCGCCGATATGCCTGATCAGAAAACCCACGCTATTCCGAGTTCCTGGCAATCTTTTTATTAGATCCTGTTCTGTTAATGCAGGCAGTTGATCGGAAAATCGTGTGCGGGCCTCGCGCCATAATGCCAAAAGTGTCTGAGTAGTAGTAAAGGAAGCCATCCGCTATTTCGATTAAGTGTTTGAAGTAAATTTTAAGGTCAATCCCGAAACATGACAGGCGCTTCTTTAACAAATAGCATCGCCAGTACCACCAATACGATCACAACATTCGGCATCGTCCCAAAACGGGCTTGCTCCCAGGCCGATGCGATAAGCACCTGCGAGCTAAGAGCAGCCAGAAGCGCAACCCAGGCCCAGTGCTTTTCATGCATGACCAATAGCAACGAGGTGAGTCCGAACAGGGCAGAACAGGCGGCCCAATAAATTCCGGGTGCTCTGTCCATCGCCATTACACGGCCAGCGACCGGGGTAAAGAAGCCGGTCAGATGAATAGCTCCATGGAGCATCAAAAGGGCTAAAAGTAAATAGCGCAGCATGTTTTCATGTGATTGTTACTACGCAAAGTTGCTCGTTATCCGGCTGTCAAATTATGACTGTAGTCATATACAAACCAACCGGTTATCAACCTTATACTCCCACAACTCAACGGACAACGAGGCGTCCTAATGCACTGCAAGCTGGCCGGTATAACTTCCTAAAACATCCAGATACTTCTTGCATAAGCCCAGCGCCTTCCACCTGCTTTTGTCATCGCCACGTCCGTTAACACAACCCGAAGAACTACCCCCACGCAAAGAAATTATGTCCATAAAGGGCTCGGCTAGTGGCCTTGTGCCGAAACCGTCCAACCAGGCGCCTTCATTGAGAAGTCGTATAAAGGCAGCCAGCGAGTTTCGGCTATCTGATAGCGATTGAACCGGATTGTGTTATACCGGCAAAATTTCACATCCTATTTCCTCTCAAGTAGGGACATGAGAACGTCAAATAGTTTACCACATTCCTCACGCCAAAAATATTTATGGCGTCCTGATAAGCCATATTCCGCTCGTTTTCAGAATTGACAGCACCTTCAAGGTAAACAGTGCGATTCATGACCCGCACGGATATTTTGGCGGCGTCGATCAGACAATCCCCGTGCAGGATCTCAGACACCCTTTCGGCCAGTTCAGAATCAACCTCAGCACCCGCGCTGATCCATGAGGCAGGGGCCTCGTTGTGCACAATATATGTGTTGTCATTTCTCATCTTTCGCTTTATTATTCGATCTTCCCTACCACCCAAAAACAAGATTATGCTTACACTCGGTATTACGCTCCTTTCTCATCCATAACCAAAACGGCCTCACCGTAAACCCTCCCTTCCCTAAGATCGACTATGGCCTGATTGGCCTGTGACAGTTTATAGAAACTGATCTCATCACTGTTCGCCCAACCAATAGCTTACTGATAGAAAGTTACGATTTCTGAATACCAGTTAATATGAGCAAGATCAGCATGGAACCACTCTGTCATCACAGATTAATTGATTTCAAGTCAGTTACTTTATCATGCAATTGTCGCGCTCATCGCTGATGATTACGGCAATAGACGGGATGTGAGTTAGCCGATTACGGATCCTCAATTTGTATTGCAGTCGTAAGCCCGAAATGTTGGCTGGGATTGCGGGCAGGGTTACATTGGTTTGTTACTTAAAATAACGAACTGCGCCGGCGCAAGCCGCAGCTTGATAAAATGCCGGCTGCCCTCCTCATTAGTCAATACATTCACGCTGCCGGATTGACCATAGATGAAGTTAAAGAGGCTTCCCTGCGGATTGAGTGAGGGGTCTACCCGCACATACTCCTGATCTTCCTCTGTCAGAGAACTATTGTAGGCGATCACCACTTCATGATCATATAGCACCCGTGAAAAGGCCAGAAGACACTTCTCGAATGTCGGCAAGGTGAAATTTTCTCCGTCCATGGATTGCTTGCGCATATACATCCTGCCGAATTTAAGCGCCGGGCTATTCATCCTGATTTTGGCCAAAGCGGCGATCTGCTGGTAGATCCTGCCGGATTTGCTTAGCGCGCTTACAGGGCTACCTTCAAGGCTAAACATCGATTCCCTGACATTATAATCTTCTGTACCCGCGCCCTCAAAGCCCTGTTCTGTCCCATAATAGATACAGGGTGTTCCCAGCGCACACAGTAAAAAGCCTATTCCGGCGATGATCTGATCTTCCGAAGCCTCATGGCCAAACCGCTTTTTAAATGTCTGCCCGACCTGATCGTGATTATCAATAAAAGTAACGAGGAACTCCCCGAATTCTCCCCTGCTCATCGCATTTTTCCTTAGCGACTCATACCGCTCGATAAGCTTTTGCGGCCGTGATATCCCCCGAACCACATCCGCCAGGATGTGATAAAGCGGAAAATCAAGTACCGAATTAAGCCCGAAATAGATGGCTTTGTCTTCTACCATTACCGAAGTCTTCGGGCCGATGTAGCGGTTGTACATTTCTTCTGGCCCGACAAGTTCGCCAAAAAGAAAAAAATCTTTTTTCCCTAACAAATATGCGTACTCCCTCACGTGTGAACAGAACTGACTAACCATCTCTTCACCCATATGTTTGACGGCGTCAATCCGAAAGCCATCGACGTCGGTTTCACGAATCCAGTAACAATGTACTTTCGTCAATATCTGCTGAACCAGCAAGCCTTCCGGAGAGGCGTCGTTCTTAAAGCTCTTTAAGCCTGCGAAGTCTCCCTCCCGGGTTTTATTCGTGAGCCTTTTCAACCAAGTCGGCCAAATCCTGCTTGCTACCAAACCTTGGATCAACATTGAGGTAATTCTCGATGGCATACCCATGATAGCAGGTGTCGTTATTTTCAAATACCGGGCTCAGCCATAATGCTGTACAACCCAGGTCCCTTATATAATCAAGATGCCTTGTTATGCCTTTCAAAGTTCCCCTGCACCTCTTTTGGAGCTGCGCTGCGTCACCAAAGCCCTTCTGCCTGCCGGGAACGGTGGTGGGTGTACGGTCCAGGTCGTCGTGAAACCGGTCGACCAGCAAGAAGTAGATGAATTCCTCACGCCATTCACGGCTGGCGTCAGCCCAGTAGGTTTTGCCTTGCTTAGGACTCAGGTCGATTTCACGAACCGAAGAAATTTGTCTTTCCGTAATTGTCATGTTACCGCTACCTGCCAGGGATCAAATCTCCAATTTTAGCATTGACAAGGTCTGCCTGCCGGAAACCAAAAAAGTTCAACCGCTTTGGGACTCCTGTTATGCACGTTTTCATACTTTTTAAGGCCCTTACTCTACTAACGTGGGATTGAGCGTTATATGGCTTTCTGCAACATCCAAAATGGTCGGATAGTTATTGGGCGTATTGGCCAGAGCGTTAGCTGTCGTCATATTGTATATCAGAAAAAGGACATTGCCGGATATTTCTGAATACACGGCCTTGTTCAGGGGTGGCAAAACCTGCTCGCGTGCGTGATAAGAAGCATCTGCGATGACGATGGACGTATCACCGATAGCCATGTCCAGCCGGACCGGAAGCGGTGGAAAAACCGGAGGGAAACTACTAATGTCAAATGCATCGGGACCGACCGGCAGTACACGTATAATTTGGGGCATTATATACTGGTCAAATACGTCGAAGGCGGGATTCGAAACTCGCTTGATATGGATCTTGACTTTGAAAGTAGCATCTACGAAACCGGGCGAAGGATGAAAGCTGCTCCATGCCAGGCTTATTGGCAGGGTAACGTCCGGATGGCCCGGCATAACAGTTCCGAAAATATCATTGATATTTAATTTGTTACAAAATTCTACTTTCAGAATTTCAAATTCACACGGATAAAGCCTGGCAGTGCCATCTACCAATCTGCACCCAGTCTGCGGGTCTGGTTCGGTGTGGTCTGTACAGGAAACGGCTATTGCCGCCGTGATAATAAAAGTCAACGATGCCAGGTGGGATAAATACGGATATTTCATATGGCAGAGATTTGATAGCAATTTGTGAATATTTCCAAATGATCAAAATTCAGGTACCTATCTATAAATGAGGCACATCCAGATCAAATCTAGTTGAACAACTGCACCAAAATCATGAGCTCAGTCAGGAATACAAATAATTTCAATCACTAACTAAACATATCATCTGTTCCCAGATATGTTCGCTGCACTATCCGATCGCTCACTGGTCAATTCGAATATCCGCCAATGTCTAATCGAGTTCAGGATTGAACCAAGCATCTTTACCCAAATGGACGATCCTTCAAAATCGAAACTTCTTGCTTGACGGAGCTTTTTGAGTACGTCAGTCCAATTCCCGTAAGCGAATGCTACGGAACCATACCTTTTCCTTCGCAGTGTGATTCTGAAGGGCGATTCTACCGCGGTCACAGTTTATCCTTTCTAGTGTATGTAAGAAAACTTAAAATCGGGGTAACGTATACCAGTAAATTAGACCTGCGATTCATTCCCAAAGTGAAAATCGAAAACGCCGTGAAGTGAACAGACCGTTTCATGGAACTTGTCGATGAAGAGTGAAAAGCATTCAGCGCCGGTAGATACCATATCAACTAGGACAACCATGTATAATCTGTGCTCAGCGTTCTGAGCTCCACAGCTAAATCTTTACAGTTATTGGCGCACACCTAGATACGGCCGAGGACAGGCCGAACAAAGGGTTTAATTAAAACTCATGAATTTAAGTGTTGTAAGATCGGCATTTTCCAAAACGATGGGCTGATAAAACTCTAGAATATTCTTTTCGAATTCTTTAAAGTCGGCATCCAATTTTTCCAGTAGCTGGTCCTTTACTTTCCCATCTTCAAGATTGGAGTATTCAATGGAGTTGGTGACAACTTCTTTGATTTCATCATAACTTAGTTTGTATCGGTGAGCGAGCAATACGTACTGCTCGGTAATGCTTGTACGAAGTACGCCCTCATCATCTGTACAGATCACAATTGGAATACCGTTTCTATAATAGATTTCGACCGGATGTAAATCATTGGCGACACCAAGGATAAATTCATTACTGGACAGGTTGATTTCAATCACCGTTTTTTTCGCTTGCAGTTTGCGAATAGTATTTATGAAATCATTGTCATAGATGATATCCACCGCGTGACCGATACGGGTAAGGTTATCCAGTACCAACGTCTGCCTGATGTGGGTCCCCAGGTTTTCCGGTTGTACCATTCCGCCGACTAACTCCCCGGCGTGGACGGCATATTTCACCTTTGGATATTTGACCTCCAAAAATTTGAAGAACATTGTGTGCAGCCAATAATCCCGCATGGAAGTCTCCCCATTTTCAGCTGCTACGATATTGACACCCGAAATCAGGTCCGAGTTGTCACTGGAATGGAAACAGGCATAGAGTTCAATAAACACATCTACCGGCTGCTTATATCTTGCCACATAGTTCTGGAAACGAAGAACAAAGTCCTCGGTTTCCACTTGACTGTCCGCATGTAACTTTTCAACCTTCCTAGTATGATCAACTGCCGCGATTGTAACTGGCTCCCGGTAATCCCTATAGATTTTTTCGAGTTCCTCGTTTAGGGCATCAATGTCTTTCGCTTTTTGAATGTCAAGCAATAGTTTATCGAGCTGTGCCTCGTCCGGTACTTGGATGTCTTTTGTGCTAAGCGTAATGAATATGGTTTCGAGGTACGAAATTTTCTGATTCAGCGCACGACGCTTGAGCTCATTTAAGCCGTTGATATAATCTTCTTTACTGGGAATGCCAAAACGGGTAAATGTAGAAAAAAAGTGTTCGTCACCCGAGTGGCTTCCTTTCACAAAATCTTTGACTGACCAGGCACGCAAGAGACTTAACTTAAGCTTTTCCTGGTTGATCACCTGGCTAAGTTTCTTCCATTCTTTTTGAATTTCTGCCGGTAAGGTGGAAATATCTTTGGCTATTTCCAACGTTACCTCGTTAATAAAAAAGTCTTTTTGGAAAACATAATCAATATAACTCTCTGTATAAATTGATCCAGAATAGTGATGGTGAAGATCTCCCCCTTTCGGCATCATACTGAAAAATCCAAATAAAGCACTCCTATTCGGGCGGATGGTTTCTAAGATTTCGTTAATAGTGTTCATTGTCGAGTTAGTTGGTTTTTTAGATAAATGTAGGTCAAATTTACTAATGATTAAATATGACACTCCGTTTCAAAACGACCGGATAAATTTGGGCGTGACGGCTATAACCTCCGGTTACACTTGACCAGTTTCAATATTTTTTCTATCGCAATATTACGATTTAATTTTTTCTGGTTATGTTTGCAGTATGGGAGTTACGAAAACAGAAATCTTCACCGAACAGCAGAACCGCATCGCGGATCTGGCAAAAGCATTTGCGCACCCGGCACGGGTAGCGATTTTGCAGCTGCTGATTGCGCGTAAAGCCTGTGTTTGCGGTGACCTGGTGGATGAACTGGAACTGGCCCAAGCTACGGTTTCCCAACATTTGAAGGAACTAAAACGCATCGGCATTATCCAGGGAGAGATTAACCCGCCCCGTGTTTGTTACTGCATTAATCCCCCGGTGTGGGAAGAGGCGCGGCAAGCGTTCGGCGCGATCCTGGAATCCTTCGAGGGAGTGACCTGCTGTAACTAAGCGGGTATTTTTTTAAGCAAATCAATCGTAATATTACATTATAACAATAATAGCTATGATCAATCAGTTGAACCCAATGAGCCGGGGTGCGTTAACCCGGGGTGCGTTAACCCGGGGTGCGCTAACCCGGGGTGCGCTAACCTGGCAGGCTTTCAAAGGCATGCTTGAAGAAAATCCTGATTTGCACCTGCAATTCCAATACGAGGCGGGCAAGTTTGTTGACCGATCATTCCACATTACCGAAATCAAGCAGGCACCGATTGTTTCGGTCGACTGTGGCGGTGTAATGAATTGTTGGACGGAGGTGATCGTGCAGCTGTGGGAGCCGCCGGTAAGTGAAACCGAACGCTCGATGCTGGTCAGCAAAGCACTCAAAATTGTGAACCTGGTGGAAAAATCGTTACCGCTTAATCCGAATGCGGTTGTGAAGATCGAGTTTGGCAATTCAAAATTCGATACGCGCCAAATGTACCCAGGTGAGCTTTTGCCGGAAGGTGATAGCTTTATTGTCAATCTGGTTCCGGATTTCACGCAGTGCAAAGCGCTAACGCGCGGTCAATCATGCGGGGAGGGTCCTGCGGCCGCGTCTTGCTGTGGCCCCGCTTCTGAAAAAGAAGAATTGGAAGCTGCCAGTGCTGATGGCGTTGCATGCAAACCAGGTTCCGGCTGTTGCTAATTATCAATCAATTATTTTCATGAAACGAATTTTAGTGTTATGCACGGGCAATTCAGCCCGCAGCCAATTGGCGCAAGGGTATTTACAGCATTTTGCAGGTGACCGCGCAGAAGTGTATAGCGCAGGCGTAGATCCCAAAGGGGTAAACCCGGTTGCCATCCAGGTTATGGCGGAAGATGGTCTTGATATCTCACATCACACGTCGAACCATGCCGACGAATATACCGGCATCGCTTTCGACTATGTGATCACCGTCTGCGATAATGCACGTGAGCAGTGCCCGTATTTCCCTTCTGCCGGTGAGCTGGTCCACCATAGTTTTTCCGATCCGGGCCATACCGGTACGCCGGAGCGGCCAGGCGAAGACCTGGTAACCGCATTCCGCAGGGTTCGGGATGAAATCAAAGAGTACAGCCGCGAATTTATCCATCAAAAACTGCCTATATAATGACTTTCACCATTCGTCCTCTTTCAGAACCCGACTGGCCGCAAATAAAACAGATTTACCAGCTGGGCATTGATACCGGTGATGCGACATACGAAACCGAGGCACCGGAAGTCGATGGACTGAAAGCAAAGTTTCTTGCTGAACCGCAACTTGTGGCCGAAGAAAATGGCCAGGTTATTGGGTGGGCATTCCTGTCTGCCGTTTCCAGCCGGTGCGTGTATGGCGGCGTGGCTGAAACAAGCATCTACATTCATCCGGATTTTCATGGGCGCGGTATCGGCCGGGCGCTTTTATCAGAGCTGGTCCCGTTAAGTGAAAAACTCGGTTTCTGGACATTGCAAGCACAGATATTCCCAGAGAACAAAGCAAGCATTGCCCTTCACGAGCGGCAGGATTTCCGGAAAGTCGGCTACCGTGAAAAGCTTGGAAAACATAATGGGATCTGGCGCGATGTAATATTCCTGGAACGCCGCAGCTCGGTAGTTGGCAATGATTAATCACAAACAACCTATGAAGGAAAAGCGGCTTTCATTTCTTGACCGTTACTTGACCGTCTGGATCTTTCTTGCCATGCTTTTGGGTGTGTCCATCGGGTATTTTTTCCCAGGCACACCCGATTTTATCAATCAGTTAAATTCAGGCTCGACGGCAGCGGCCGTGAATGTGCCATTAGCCTTTGGGCTATACCAAGTGCCCTCGACGCAGTGGATAGTGCGTTGGATGTATTCACGCTTCCCATTTGCAAAGACTACTCCCTATCAAATAAAAAATATGCCTTTCCAAGGCGTATCGTCGCTTTTAACCGCTTAAAACCGCGTTTTGCCAAATAAGATTTTTGTCTTTGCTCCTGGCGCAAACTATGCCGGCAAGAATTGTTACAAGCGCCAAGTTGCAACCTAAATTTACATTCGAAGGGATACACTTTATGATATTCTTTCAATGAGGCTGCTGACGAACGAAGGAATTTGTCAAAACAGACCGTGTTCAGGCGAATGAGCTCAATTTTAATGAAGCCATACTAAAAAGGCCTGTGCCCAAAGACACAAGCCTCGTCTGATATGATCAACGCATCGAATCGAAGAGTTAAACAAACTGAAAAGGAATATCTCGATCAGCCGCCAACATGGCCCCCTTCCTTTTTGGCAATCCCGTGTGAACCATTTCCTCCGCCTTCAATACTAACCTCGGCTTTTCCATGGGCTTTGTCCCCGCTAGCCTCACGGCCACCTACACCCGAGCCTCCACCTCCGATCCCTTGAGATTTACCACTGCCCACGCCGTTCCCCCCGGCATTAGCGAGAGAACGCGCGTTACCGCCTTTATCTCCGTCAGCCTTACCACCACGAGTGCCAGAACTTCCTCCATCGGTTTCAGCCACGCCATTGCCTACGTTGCCTCCGTCTTCCTCTTCTGGGGCGATACCGTTTCCAACTTTGTCTCCATCCGCGATACCACCTCTTGTGCCCGCTCCGCCATCTTCCGTCTTAGAGTTACCAGCTCCGTGTCCACCATCGGTCGTATTGACAACTCCGTTACCGACGTGTCCACCGTCCACATTACGAGTCGTAAGGTAAAATCCGGCAGCGCCCACTACAACTGCGGATACGGCGGCGGCGATCTTCTGTTTCGTTTTCATTGCTTGTTTGATTATAGTTACAAATGATTGAGGAAAGGCATTCGATGTGCAATATGATTACTGGGAAACAAATGCATATCGTCAACCGGAACGAATTACTCCGGTCAATTGTGAAAATGATCCTAGAAAATTAGTGGGGAATTTCCGCAAATAAGCGGATTATTAAATATGGGTATTTCCCAAGCAAAAAGCAAGAAAAAACAAAACTTAAGTTACTACAAATAAACAACTTAAGTAAACAACAACATTCAGACAGAAATACAAAGCCGGATCACACACACTTTTAGCGGCGCCCGAAGTCGAGAACGATCGCCGAGCACTTAATGTCTTTCACGTTATGCACCGTGCGAACCGCTCGATTAAACAAAGACATCGACCTTATCTGCCATATAACGAGCAAATTAAGAGCACAAAAAAAAACAAGTGCGTTCAAAAATAACCCAGTTCAAGAAACACTCCCCCTTTTAGTCTCAATTGGCGTTTTGCCGAAGATCTTTTTGAATTCTGTGCTGAAATACTTGCTGTCGTCAAAACCGATCATAATGCTCACCTCGCTGACGTTGTAAACTCCCGAATCGAGCAGTTTTTTGGCTTCATTAAACCGGATCGTTTTAACGAACTCATTGATAGTCATACCCGTAAGCGACTTCAATTTTCTATACAATGCTGATACGCTCATGCCGATCTGCATAGCGAGTTCATTGACCCCAAAGTCGCGATCGGAAATATTCCCCTTTACCAGTGAGCTCAACTTGCCGATAAATTCCTCGTTTTTGTCCCGGGCAATACTATCGCTCCCTTGTTGATCCATCAAGACCGACTGTTGGTAACGTTTTTTAAGATCATCCCGCTGCCGGAGTAGATTACCAATCTTTAATTCAAGAATCCTCGGATCGAACGGTTTAACCAAATAATCGTCAGCGCCCAAAGCGAGCCCTTCAATAATTTGCTGGTTTTGTGCCCTTGCCGTTAATAACACGACTGGTATATGTGAAGTTGTAATATTCTCTTTCAAGTGGCTGCATAACTGCAAACCGTTCATATCAGGCATCATAATGTCCGACAGGATGATGTCGGGAAGGTGCTCATTGGCAAGTTGCAAGCCGCGAAGCCCGTTTTCGGCTTCCAATGTGTTGAATTCGCTTTCGAAAAGCTCCCTGATAAACACGCGTAACTGGTCGTTATCCTCGACAATCAGGATCGTATTGGCTTTCTTTGCAGAGACGTCGTTGTGCGCGGCAGGCAACGTTGCCGCCGTTTCCGTTAACGTGCTGCCCATGAAATCGCTGTTTTTCGGTGCAATTTGATCGGGGGAAAAATGCCGGTTCTCACGTAGCAACCTGATCGTTAACGTTGTACCGCCTGCCACAGTTTCGGTTTCAAGACGGCTCTCGGCAGTAATGTAGCCGCGATGCTGCTCCACAATGCTTTTGGAAAGCGCCAGTCCGATCCCGTAACCAGGTTTGTCCGAATCGGCCTGGTAGTAATAAGTAAATAGTTTCCGTAAATGCTCTTCCGGTATGCCCTTGCCGTTGTCCTGGACGGCAATGCTTACCTCATTGCTGACTTCCGAAATGTGCACTGCCACCTTACCGCCTTCGGATGTGAATTTATATGCGTTGCTGAGCAGGTTATAAAACACTTTTTGCATCTGAGCCATATCCAGCCACAACAGCACCGGCGTGTCCGGGCATACGAATATCGTTTCAATGTCCTTTTCTTTCGCGCTATGCTCGAATGCGGCAATGACGCTTTTCATGATTTTGACCACGTCATATTCCTGAACTTGTAGTCTCACCCCTCCGCTTTGGACCTTACGGAAGTCGAGTAGCTCATTGACCAGCAGCAGCAAACGGTCAGAACTGTTTTTAGCAAATCCCAAGTAGTGTTCAACGGTTTTACCATCGTATGCATGCTGAAAAGCTTTTTGCATAGGTCCTGAAATCAACGAAAGGTGCGTCCTGATTTCGTGAGAGACATTAGTGAAAAAGTCGAGTTTAACCTGGTTCAATGCATTTTCCTTTCGGAACGAACTGCGGAGCCAGAAAAACCTGGTAACGGCATACACGGTGGCGGCAATCAGCAGAATATAGGCCAGGTAGGCATACCAGGTTTTCCACCAGGGCGGCAGTATATTGATTTTTAACCGAAGCGGCTCAGGGTTCCAGTAACCATCCCCGTTCGCAGCCCGTACCGTGAACACATAGTCTCCCGGCGGCAGGTTCATATAAGTTGCAGATTGGTTACCCGTATAATTCCAGGCATTATCGAACCCTTCCAGCTTGTAGGCATACCGGTTTCGCTCCGATCTTGGGAAGCTCAACAGGGCAAAACTGATAGAAAAGATGTTCTGGTCATGATGCATGGTCAATTCCTCGGTTTGATCGAGGTTTTGCGCGAGCAAACCCGTGTTATCACCGGCCCTGACCTCCCGATCCAATAATTTAAGTTGCGTTAATACCAGCTGCGACGCGCCACTCCTTGCGATAACCCGGTCGGGCGAGAACTGAAAAATCCCTTTGTTGGTCGTAAAGTAAAGGATCCCCGAAGTGCTCTTCACGCTCGACGCGGGCCGCGAAATCCCGTTAAAGGGAAGGCCATCCTGGTAACCGTAGGTTTGCAGGGTCTTTTTGTCGGGATGGTAACGTGTCAGCTCGGCCTCGGTTGCAAGCCAGAAATAACCCAATTTGTCTATCTGGATATCTTCAATCTTTGAAAGCGCTATTTTCGGGTCAAGCCGGAATTTGCCTGATACGTGATCGAAGCTTTGCAAACCTTGCCGGGTTACGGCCCATATTCTGCCCGCGCCGTCTTCTGCCAGTCGCCACACCGCAGCAAAGTTCCCCCCACCCCTGCTTTTGTCGGTAGCCAATTCTTCAAAATCGGCCGCGCCATGTTTGAGCACGAAGGCTTCGTCTCCACCGCCTACCCAGATATTTTGCTTCGAATCTTCCAGTATACTGTGGGCGTAGGTGACAGAATTGTACTTTTTGAACCGGCCCGTATGTTTGTCAAACAATAATGCCCCAAAAGTACCTATCAGCCAGAACCGGTTCCCTGAATCTTCCAGAACATCGTGTACCCTGCCGTCTTCCAGCTCCTTATAACTTCCGGTGGCCGCAATGGGATAATGGTGGTAGACCCCGGAATTAAGGTTAACGCTTGTCAGCACCGTGTTTCCGGCCGCCCAGAGGGTATTATCTCTGTCAATATAGAAATAGTAGTAGTCCGAGGAGGGCCGTAACTTCAGATCGAACGCGCGCGCCCGCATATCAGACGGGTCAAACAAATGCAACTTTTTCTGATCCTTCGCGATGACCCAAAGTTTACCATCCTTACTGTTGCCCATCCATGAATTGGCATAGCGAACATCGGAGATGCCGTTCACTGTAAAAGGCCATGGGAGAAAGCGGGGGGCATTCGGATAAAAATTGCTGACACCAAAATAGTAAGTTCCCAGCCATATCCCTCCCTGCCGGTCCAGACACATGGATTGAATGAGGTTATCGGCCAGACTATATATGTTGCCCGGCTCGTTTCTGTACCAAATAGCCTTACCGTCCACAGGATCGAACAGGGCCAATCCGGAATGCGTCGCGATCCAAAGTTTACCCTTGCGGTCGGGCAGGATGCAGCTTACAACGGGTATCTCTCCGTCCGGGGAGACGAAATCTTTCATTGGCTTGAACGTCCTGGTCGCTATATCGAAATGCACAATCCCGCCGGAGCTTGGCCCCAACCAGATTACATTCCGCTCATCCAGGTACTGCGTACGGAAATCATTAATCAGCGGCGATTTATTCGATGAATTGAAACGAAAGATTCGTGGAGAATCTCTATTGGCGGGCACATGGACCAACCCATTATCGCTTCCCGCCCAGAAATCTCCCTGGCTTGTTTGGCTTACCGAAAAAATATCCTTATCGAGCCCCTCAAAAGTACGGTGGAGAATATAGGTAACCTTTATTTCATCTTTTGTAACCATGATACTATTCAAGCCGAAAGGCGTTCCCACCAATATCCGGTGATCGCGGCCTTCCGCTATGAAATAGATGTTGTTGTTGTGTTCCGGGTTCGTGTTAGGTAGATTGTGATCGATGTGCGTAAAATTGTCTGTTTCCCGGTTATATCGATCGAGCCCGCCCGTGCCGCCTACCCAAAGGTCGCCTTTCGAGTCGCAGAAGACGGTATTCAGCATGTCGGACGAAATAGAGTTCGGGTCGGAAGAATTATGCAGGTATTTTTTCAGCGTGTGCGAATCATACCGGAACAGGCCCGCATAGGTGGCAAACCACATGAAGCCCTGCTTATCCTGGACCACCCCTCTGGCGTTAGACATGGAACCTACTTCCTGGCTAGCCAAATTTCGAAAAGACTGAGCTTCAACAAAATGCGCAGAACAGATAATTAAAATAACGAGTACTGCTCGGCGAAAGACAAATAAAGCTTCCAAAAAATGAGTTAAATTAATCCAACGTTAGAACAACTTCATGAAGAAAGGTCCGCCTGCACTCCTACTGCGCACCAGCATCTCAACCAGCTCTTCCATTAATCACCCCTATCCCGGTTCGGTTTTCTTATTGCACATCAGGATGGGTAGGATAACCAGGAATGGAAATGCTTTGCAAGTATATATCTATAAAAATTTCTATTCAATAGAAATTTACGTAGAATTTATTCTATTCATGCAGAATAATATAAACGCCCCTGTACTACAATCCACGAAATGCGATAAAGATTATTGACTATCAATTCATTACCCAAAACAACCATCAACTTTATGAATGTTTGAGAATTATCCGTTTTCATGAAGTAGTTGATGGTTGTTCCCGCAGGTGATTCCATTTTGCATTCCGCGATGATTCGTTCATACCAATCCGAATAACGCGTTCACTGCTCCCAAAATCACGTCCTGGAATTACTCAGTACTTAACAGGGAAGCTGAGCTTACGGATAAATTCTTATTCTTTTCCTGTGCATTTGAGGAGCTCCGTCACGGTTTTTTGACATTGACAAAACAGTCAAACTAAATCGACAAAATACCACCCCATCTATGTATATATAAAGTGTAATATTTACGCAAAATGTTAGCCACCGTCCGGTATCGATATCCGACACTAGTTCTATTCTAAAAAAAAACACACGCAGAATTCGTTCACACTCAACACACTATCTCGACGTGCGCATTAACAAATCCCCTCTAATAACATTCTCGTTCTCAAAACCTTTCCTGTTTTACAACAAGGTAGGCTGCATCGGCAGCACCGCGACGGTTTATAGCGCTTATCCATTCTATAAAATCAGAAGCATGATATGACATTACCGTTTATCTCTTGTCTCGTCACTCAAAGTGTCCTGGTAATGATACTCGTGGCAGGTCTGGCACCTGCTCGCCCGATGGGATATTACGTCTTATCCCGAGCTGCAATTCTCAACTTTTTGCGGGGCGCCCGCAACATTTCATCATCATTCAAAAACGTTGTATACATCAATACACATTTGGTCAAAAGCTTCGGGCAAGGTGTTCCTTAGCACAACAAATACCCCCATGACCATGCTCCGGGCTTTCGTTACTAAGCTATTTTCGTAGATCGCCGCCTGCCAGTAGAACACTTACTGACAGACAGAAACTTACGCCCCAAAAGCTTAAACGATACCCTATTTTGCTTCCAGAGATACTAAGGGATGCTGCGCTCAATCCAGCTTCCCCTGGGTGCATTTTGCCCCTGATTTTCAAGAATCAAAGTACAACCTTACTCAATTTCAAATGGAAAATCTTCTACTTCCGAAGCCGTCCTCCGGGCGGTTTGTGTGGTGGCTGCTGCTCATGCTGTTTGCTACTGTAGCAGTTCAGGCGCAGCCGTTGCTCCATGAAAGTTTTAACCATCCCGGCGGTACTTTGCTCAGCGCGGCCAACTGGACCGTGAGAGCAAGTGGTACACCGGCGATATCTGTCACCGCCGGCAACCTGACCGTCGCCTCCACTATCGGCAATGACTTTGGTAACAAAGCGAGCCTGACAAGTAGCGGGCAAGACGTGTACCGGAATTTTACAGCCGCTAACGCCACAACCTACAACTCAATGGTGGTAAACGTATCGGCTGCCCAGTCAACCGGGGATTACTTTTATATCCTGGGAAATAGCACGTCGCCCCTCGTATATGGTGCCCGGGTATATATCCGTTCCAACGGAGCAGGATTTAGCTTCGGTATTTCGCGAGGCGCAGCCACGGCTCCCGTGTATGAAACAACGGTACGAAGCTTTAATACGAATTACTTCATCGTCCTCAAATACGAGGTTGTTGCCGGCACGACCAATGACCTGGCCAAGCTTTTTGTAAGTTCGACAGCAATCGCCTCGGAACCGGGAACATCCAGCGTCGAATACGGCGCTTCGACCGGGGAAGACATTTCCGCTTCCGTGCCCTTATCGTCGGTTAACCTTTACCAGGGTACTGCGGCAAACGCTCCTACTTTGCAGATTGACGGCATCAATGTGGGCGCAACCTGGGCGAGTGTATCCTCAGCACAATACGATTATGGCGATGCGCCAACAGTTTACGACCAATCCAAAGACGGGGTTTACATACCAGGTGTCCACACTCCGCTCGCCGGCTTTCGGCTTGGCGTACTAGCACCGTCAGCCAGCCTTACCCCTCAATCGGTATCGGCCGGTGCCGACAATAATACACCAAATGGAGATGGAGCCGAAGAAGACGGGCTCGCGGTCCCGATTGAATCGGTGAAGCAAGGCCTGGCATATTCTATCACCGTGCCGGTCACCAGCCCGAGCGCTGCTACCAAATATCTGTATGCATGGATTGATTTCAACAACAACGGGAAGTTCGAACTTGGAGAATTAACTACGGCAACACTGAGCTTTACCACAGCCGGTACCACTACACGCACGCTCACCTGGACGGCGGCACAAACAGGTGTAATTCCGGCAGGGACCGAAAAACTGTATTTGCGCCTTCGCTTGTCCGGTCAGGTTCTTTATGACTTTACTACCGCAGCAAGCGGGGGAGCGACTCTGGACGAACGAAGCATTGGAAACGGAGCCATGAGTGCCTCGGTCGTTTCTGACGCCGGTACAACCCTCACCGGTGAGATTGAAGACTATCAGGTAGGTGTGGCGCGCCTCTACGATTTTGGCGATTTGCCTGTAAGTTTTGAGCGCGATAAGGATAATAATCTCGCACCCGCACAGCACGGACAGCTGGCAGGATTGTCTATCGGCTCTATTGTAGATACAGAGGCTGCACCTTATTCGGTAGGCGCAGGCGAGAACAACAACGAATCCGGTGATAATGATTTTGATCAGGCCGACGAAGATGGAATTACAGAGTTTCCAAGCGTCAGCCGCAATGTGATTTACTCGATCGATGTGCCGGTGAATTCGCCGCCTTCATCGGGAACCAAATATCTTTACGGGTGGCTGGATTTGAATGGCGACGGGAGATTCCAGTCGGGTGAATTTGTGAGCACCAGTACAGCTACCAACGGCGCAACCACTCTTACTTTAAGCTGGTCGGCGTCGTTAACAAATTCAATCGTCGCAGGCACCAAGAGCATTTACTTGAGATTGAGGCTTTCTAACACCGCCCTGAATGACTTTACAACAACAACCAGCGGAGCGTTGGGGGCGCTGATAGATGAACGCAGCATTGGAAACGGGGCTACTTCCACAACTGACGCAACCCTGCTGTCGACCGTGGCCCTTGGGGAGGTGGAAGACTACCGGCTTCGGGTAGATGACTACGATTTCGGAGATGCACCGGCCGCCTATGAAAATGGTGTGCCTGCAAGGCAAATTGCCTTACCTACGAGGTACATCGGTGCGATCGTGCAATATGAAAGCGCCACCAACAGCGTAGCATCCGGCACCGATAATAACGGAGCCAATGGCGACGGCGAGGAAGAAGACGGGCTTAGCGGGAGCTTGCCTGTAATTACCAAGGGCACGCCTTTTAGTTTTTCGGTACCGGTCACGGTAACCGTCGCTTCCAACATTATCGCCTGGATCGACTTCAACAACGATGGCAAGTTTCAACTTGATGAAGCCGGGTATAATGCAGCGACCGGCACCACAACCGGCTATCAGGCGCAAGCGGCAGGCACAAGTACAAAAACCTTCTGGTTCAGAGGTACACAGACCAACCGTATTCCTGTGGGCACGTCCAATGTATATGTCAGGATAAGGCTCACGCAGACCGCCGGGGCCGACGACGCTGGTACTGCTCCGATTGATGAACGAAGCATCGGAGATGGGGCGAGTAGTGGTAGTTACGGCACGCCATCGGTGGGTGAGGTCGAAGATTACCGATTTGCCGTTATCACAGACCTCGACTATGGCGACGCGCCATTGGAATATGAGCGCAATCAAGCTGACGCTTCCCGCCCAGCCCGCAACCACCCTACTGACGACTTGTTTATCGGACAGGCTTTTATACTGGAAAGCGGTCCGGCTTCTGTAACATCAGGGGCTAGCAACAACGCCCCGAACGGCGATGGCGACGAAGAGGACGGGATCAGCAACAACCAGCTTTTTGTTCGCCTTGGCGGATCGGGTAATACCAATGTCTATTCCGTTCAGATAAACAACACAACCGGTGCTGCCGCCACGCTACATGGCTGGATCGATTTCAATAATAACGGCCGCTTCGAACTTGCTGAATACGCGTCAATAGGTGTCAGTACCGGCACGACAGGCCCGGTATCGTTGCCTTTTACTGCGACACAGGCAGCCAACATTCCGGCATCAGCCACCAAACTGTACATGAGACTGAGGCTGATCCAGGCCAACGTGGAGGCTACGCTTGGCGATGCAGCCAATGCCACGCTGGATGAGCGGTCCATTGCCGATGGATTGTCCACCGGAGAATATGCTTCCGTGGCCGCTGGCGAAGTAGAGGATTATCAGCTCACCATCATCAAGGACTATGGCGACGCACCGGTTTCTTATGAAAGCAGCAATCCGGCCTTTCAGTCAAACTCTGTTAATCCAGAATTACATTTAGGTCCCGCTGTTGACTACGAGATGGCTTCTCAACCGGTAACGACTCCAAACGACAATAACGGTACGAATGGGGATGGTGCGGACGAGGATGCCGTGGCCCAACAGCAGACTATCACCGTCGGTGCACCATTTACTTTGACAGTACCAGTCACTAGTACCAGCGCAGGTACAAAATCCATCTATGCGTGGATTGACTTTAACGGTGATGGTATGTTTAATGGCAATGAGGTAGCTACGCCGATTACTTTGAGTGCGGTGGCAGGCGTTACGAATGTCACTTTGACCTGGACATCTGCCCAGACAAACTCGATATCCCCAACGATTATTTCAAATGGTAAAACCTATGTTCGCATCAGGTTGTCCGCCTCGGCTTTAACCAATACCAACAGCGGTACGCTGACTTCAATCGATACCCGCAGCTTTGGCCCGGGCAATTTTTCAGGTGAGGTCGAAGATTATCAGTTCCTGGTGAGTAATTTGAGCGACTACGGTGATGCCCCCATTTCATTTGAAGCAAACGCTGCAAATGCACAGCTACCAGCCCGACAGGCAGCTTCCAACACCCTTAGACTCGGCCTTACCGTCGACAACGAGAGCTCCGCAGCTTCGGTAACTTCGCCAAACGACAACAACGACGCCAATGGCGATGGTGCGGACGAGGATGGTATTACCAATCTGGCTCCGATCTATAGTGGTATTGCATATCGCACCCAGGTAAGTGTGTTAAACAATACAGGAAGCAGCCGCACGCTGCATGGCTGGATTGATTTTAACGGAGACGGACGCTTTGGGCCTACTGAATATGCTTCTGTGGCTATCCCTGCTTCCCAAAATCAACAAACAACCACCATCAGTTGGCCTGCTATTGCAATATCAGGAGCGAAAATTTACATGCGTTTACGCATCACGGAAGGCACTGTAACAGACGGCACTGGTGCTGTGGTTGACGAACGTTCCATTGGAGACGGGGCAAGTACCGGAATCTACACTACGCTGTCGCCGGGAGAAATTGAGGATTACCAGCTAAGCGTTATTTCTCAATTCGATTACGGTGATGCCGCGGCAACAACTTATGACAACAGCCGAAGCAATGTTTTTTCACCCGCTCGGCAAGCCGTAAGTCAGGGCTTGTTCCTTGGCCAGCTCTATGCTGACGCAGAACCGTCCAAGCAAAGCACTATCAGCACAGCCAACGGCGATAACGTTCTTGGAACGAACGATGAAGACGGTGCAAAACCAGGACCTGTTACCGGTGGCGGTGGATACACCCTCAATGTTACGTATACGAATAATTCCGGGGCGGCCCGTACACTGTACGGCTGGGTTGATTTTAACAACAATGAAAGGTTTGAAGCCGGTGAGATGGTTTCGGCAAGTCTGGCTGATGATACGAATAATGGCATCGCAACATTAACCTGGACGCCCGCGCAGAGTAGCACAATCCCGTCAGGAGTTAGCCTGTTGTACATGCGTCTGCGTACCTCCGAGGCCACGCTTACTGATTTCACAACCGGAGTTCCCGGAGGACTCGTTGATGAAAGAGCGTTGGCGGATGGACATAACAGCGGGGAATACCAGCCCACTCCTGTCATTGCCAATGGTGAAATAGAAGATTATACCATAACTGTCACAACAGACCTTGACTATGGCGATGTCCCGGTTAGCTACGAACAACCAGGCGGTAACCTAAGACCTGCACGCCAGATATCCAGCTCAGCCTTGCAGATCGGAGGACCGGCTGACGTGGAGCCTACGGCGCAAAACGTGGCATCAGGAGCAGACAACAACGGAGCCAATGGTGATGGCGCAGACGAGGACGGTATTGTACCGAGCGAAAACCCCGTAACCGTGGGTACTGCATTTACCTTGCCTCTAAGAGTAACCAATACCTCCGGAACAGCACGCACATTGTATGGCTGGCTCGACATGAACGGAAACGGGACTTTTGACGACGGCGAGGTAGCAGGTACTACACCTTCCGTAGCAAATGGCACCAATAACGGCTTGGTCAACTTAGTTTGGACTGCTGCTTCCACACTCAACATTCAATCGGACAAAGTATATCTGCGCCTGAGGCTCGCCGATCTGGCTCTCACCAATAATGCCGCTACAACTTATGATGAACGAGCATTTGCAGATGGCTTGACGACAGGCGATTATGCCACGGCGGCTGCTCGCGGTGAGATTGAGGACTATCAATTGGCAGTCACTCCGGTTTTTGATTATGGCGACGCACCGGTAAGCTTCGAACAAAACAGCATTCCGGCATTCGTTCCCGCCCGCCACAAAACTTTGGCCACTATGTATTTAGGCAGCACCAGCGGATTGGAGACTAGCCCAGCCAATGTTGCATCAGGAAACGACAATAATAATGCGAATGGCGACGGCGCCGATGAGGACGGAATAACGTCAATTCCAACGCTCTACCCCGGCGGTTCTTACAATGTCTCTGTAAGTTTATTCAAAAACATCTCCGGAACGGGAACCATCCACGGATGGCTTGATCTGAATGGTGACGGGCGTTTCTCGGTGAACGAGTACACTTCTGCTACAGTGTCGGCAGCGACCGGAGCGCAAAGTGCCTCTCTCCTATGGCCAGCCGCTATTTATACAGGACCAGGTAACCATACCTACCTCCGTCTGCGGTTTACAACAGGTGCCCTTTCTGATAACGCGGCAACAACATTGGTAGATGAACGCAGTATCGGAGATGGCTTGTCTTCGGGAATTTACGGAACTGCTCCCGTAAATGGCGAAGTGGAAGATTACCAAATCACCGTGGACAACACGGGTACACCGTCGATCCCAGTCTGCGAAGGATTGGGTTCCATTGACCCAATTCAGGCCGGCTTCCATGCTACCATGGTGCGACCTGCCAGCGGCGGCTATCTGATTTTCGGAGAAATCGCCAATGGAAATGGAACAACCAACATCGTGACGCCCGTGCCTTTACTATCCGGAAGCAACGGATTCAACTTTTCGGGAGATTTGCTCATGGCCACCCTGGGATCTTCCAGTGCATTTACCTATACCCAGTACTTTGCTTTAACCACTGCCGGATTATATGCATGGGGTGCCCGTGGTATCGTAGTTCCAACTGCGGTTACGACAAGTACTGCCATGCAGCCGATCAGTCTTCCGCCGGGCGTAACGCCGGCCAGAGTCAGGATGATCGACGCCGGGACTTCGTATATGACCGAAAACTTCGTCGGCGACCAGACGAATATGAACGGATCATTGGTGCTATTGACCACCAATGGCGAAGTCTGGGTAAGAAGTTCGGTTAACGCGGCCAGCATCACCAATGACTTCAACGCCGTACAGGGCGATGGCAATTTGCTTACCAATAACAGCAGCACCGACTGGCACCAGGTACAAACGGCAGAAGGAGTACCTCTTACCGGTATGATCGATGTGCGCACTACGGGTGCGGTTGCGATTGCAACCAATGGCACAGCCTTCTACACCTGGGGACGTAATGTATATTCGGGCGACGGTTCCGCTACAATTACCCAACATTACGCTGTTCAAATGGCTACACCATCAGGATTCAGCGGACCCGCCAAAAAAGTGGACTTGGGATATGGCCGAAATGTTTCGGCCTCCTACTATATCCTCGACAACGCCGGGGTGGTTCATGTATTAGGGAACAACGGTTTGGGACAGCTGGGCGTTGGAAGCCTTGCGGAACAAACTACCTGGACCAAAATCACGACGAAGAACCAGGAACCTGATGAAGCTGGAAATCAAGCAGATGTTAGCAGTCCAATAGGTGTAGTTACGGGTATATCAGCGAACAACCACGATTCGTCGTGGGGACACCTTATCCTGATCACGCAGGATAAACGCGCTTACCACGCGGGCAGCAACGCAGGTGGGTCTACCGGAGGAGGGATGTCAGGTACTGTTTCTCCTACAAGCTGGTCTACGCCTACCGCAATGACTACCGCCAGCGGTGCGCAGATGCTACCAGGCAAAATAGTCTACGGAGAGGCAGGCGGACACATCGGTGTCCTGGCCAAAGAAGGAAGTGATCGCTATGGCTATGTTGGGCACACCGTAAGCGGCTCCGATGGCTGCAACGGATGTACAGCAAGCCCTGCTGAATATAACTTTGACAAAACAACCTCAACCGGGCCGCTCTGTGGAATTGAAGCTTATGACTATGGTGATTTGGATAACAGATACAACGCTGGTGATAAAGCAAGACATCAGATCAAATATGCGCAGGTTGCCAATCCTTTGCGACTAGGTGCAACGGCCGCTGATAGTGAAGATGAGCCGCAGGTAACGTCTGCCGGCAACGAAAATGAAGCAAATGGCGACGACGTGGATACAAAGGGCGATGATGAGGACGCATTTACAGCCGCTCTCCCAGCCAAAACTGCCGGACAGCCGTATTCGGTACAAGTGCCGCTGACCAACAATACAGGTACTACGGCCAATCTTTACGGCTTTATCGACTGGAATGCGGACGGTGTTTTTTCTGCATCAGAAACGGTAGTGGTAGCCGTAGCTCCGTCTTCCACTACTCAAAATGTGACGATGACCTGGCCTGATCCTGGTTTTGAAGTCGCTTCCTGCTCCGGTGACGCTGCATTCCGCAGAAGCTTTGTGAGATTCCGACTGACCACTTCGGCACTTACCGATAATGCCGGAACACCTGCGGACGAACGCAGCCACGTAACGGCCACCGATGGTGAAGTAGAAGATTATTATCTCGACTGGCAGCCACCGGCTGAAAACTTCGACTACGGCAACCTTGCCACAAGCGGCGCACCGGTCGTCTGGCCTCAGGCTTCTGCGTCCTTGTTGTCGCTGGATCTCAGCAACACAACACGCGTTTGGCTTGGCAACGACACCAGCTATCCGGATAAGGCTTGCGTTTCGAACATCGATCGTAACGGAGGGCTGGGTATCACGAAGTCAGGTACGCCGGTAGCGGGCGACGGAACAGTGGACAACCCTTTTGTAATCAAATCATCGGGTTCTCCTGTGCCACTGGCCTACTCAGTTACGGTCAATGGCAACAATTCAACTTCCACTCCCGTGTATTGGGCTATCTGGTATGACGCAAATGGCAATGGTAACTTCACAGACACCGACGATCTGTTCAATTCAGGCGTAACGAATCATGGAAGCCCGGTAACGGTATCAGAGCTATTTACCTTTAATCCGGGTGGAAGCAATGCAGGTGCGACAAACGGAGCTATCCGGATTGTAGCCACAGCTACCAATACATCGTTCAGCAAGGGACAGAACGGAACGGTTGCAGTACAAAATGGTGAAGTAGAAGACTATTACGTGGTCTACAATACGGCCTTAACGGTCAGTGGAACGATCTTCAATGACAACAACGGGCAAACGGGCGGGGCTAACGGCACGGTCTTCAACGGTACGGCAACGCCGGTCTTTGCAAATCTCTATGACGATGCCGGCAATTTCGTGGCGAGCGCTACGGTGAATGCCAGCGGGGTATACACATTCACAGATGTCCCAGCCGGAACAGGATACCAGGTGCAGATCAGCTCCTCCTCAGGCACAACCGGTTCGACCATTCCGGCTAGCCCGACGCTGCCGGGGACATTTGAGAACGTAAGCTCCAACGGAGAAACAGGAAACCACACCGACGGACTCATTACTTTCGATGTAACGAACGCGAATGTCACAGGACTCGATTTCGGGATCAATGAAGCACCGACGGCCGCAGCCAACGACCCCGCTACCCAGGCAAATCCGGGTGGCACCGCAAGTGTCGACGTAACCGACGGATTTAGCGGGACTGACCCGAACAGCGGTACCATCGTGAGTATGACCATCACGGAGTTCCCGACCGATGCAACAAGCATCTCCGTAGGCACGACAACCTACTACCCTACTGCGGGCGATATCCCGGCTGGTTGCACTACTTGCGCAGTGTTCCCTGCTGCGGGCGTGACGGTAACAACGAGCGCTACGGGCGTACCAACCCAGACAATCGGAGTCGATCCGGCGGCATCTGGTGCTACATCCGTTGACATTCCGTTTACCGTCACCGACAATGCAGGGCTCGTTAGCACACCAACTACATTGAATGTGCCCTTCGACGCAGCACTTACGATTAGTGGTACAATTTTTAACGATGCAAACGGTATAGCCGGCTCTCCTGCAAACACGGTTGACGGCACTCCGATCGAATCTGCTTCGAGCCAGCCGCTTCACGCGAATCTGTTTACCGCCAGCGGTGTCTTTGTAGCTACTGTACCTGTGGATGCAACGGGCAATTACAGCTTCCCGGTGACCGCCGGTACCGACTATCTGGTCACGGTGAGTTCAACGCCAGCCAACAGCAGCAGTACGCCAGCAACGTCGACAGCTTTACCTTCCGGGTGGCTGAACACAGGCGAAAATGTTGGTTCAGGAGCTGGAAGCGATGGAACACCAAACGGTATTCTTCCGGTGACTGTCGGGACGACGAGTGTGCCAAATGCAAACCTTGGTATCCAGCAGGCGCCGATTGCGGATCCGAAGGAATTTACAGTTGCCAACGCCGCATTTAGTGCAACGCCTCCGGCAGGATTCCCTTCAGAAACTGGCTATCAGGCTATTCCGGCATCATCTTCGAGCCTGACCGGCTATCCAACCAACGGTTCACTTTCCGGTTCGGATCCCGAAGATTGTGCCAGCGCCGGAACTTGCAACACGGGTACAGGAACGACCTTCAATATCGAATCGGTTAGCCCCAATACCATATTGTACTACGACTTTGGTGGTACTACGGGATTGGTCAAGATAGAATCAACCAGTGGTGTTGTAACGATACCGAATTTCGACATTACCAAGTTGGTTATCTATGGCCAGAACGGAAGCGGCGTAGCGGGGTCCCCATTTGGCTTCACTTATTCTATAACAGATGCTTCTGGGGCAACAAGTCCTCCCGTGGCTTATTCGATCACCACTTCAGGTCCGCTTCCGGTAACTTTGATTGCTTTCAATGCTTCCCTGGAAGAACAAGTTGTCAAACTGAAATGGGTAACAACAAGCGAGGTTAATAGCAAGGAATTCGAGATCCAACATAGTACCGACGCCACCAACTGGACTACCATCGGCTCCGTCAACTCGCAGTCGCAAGGTGGTAACAGTGTAGACCGGCTGGACTACGGCTTCAACCATGTATCGCCGACCAAGGGAGTGAATTACTATCGACTGAAAATGATAGATCTTGATGGAACGTTCGGTTACAGCCAGATCAAGTCAGTTCGGATCGACAAATCGGGACACATTGTTGTCTATCCTAACCCGGTTAGCCATGGCAAATTGACAATCGACGTAGCAGGGAAGGATGCCTATGATGCTGAAATATCGAATCTGAGTGGCATTCGAGTCTATCGCCAGAACCTAGGTACCGGTCGCCAATTAGATGTGAGCGACCTTACTGCGGGCGTGTATATACTGCGTGTAAAATCGGCAAGCGGAGACGTACAGACAACTACGTTTGTGATTGACTAGCGAAAGTACAAAGCTTCTAAAACAGCAAAGAGGCCGTCTCAAATCACTTTGGGGCGGTCCTTTGTTTTTAACTTGGTATAGAAAGTTGGGTTTGTGGAGTTGGTAAAAGTTAGGGGTGAAGTTGATCATAACGGGCTGCTGACGCG
>Ga0065165_1000737_pt1 | contig 45372 bp, 41 predicted proteins | sample AraplaMF_Cvi_mMF_FD_63813 | JGI IMG/M metagenome (GOLD analysis project Ga0065165, IMG submission 63813) | Arabidopsis root microbial communities from the University of North Carolina, USA - plate scrape MF_Cvi_mMF (version 2) (version 3) | ecosystem: Host-associated > Plants > Roots >...
GAGCGTCGCAGCCCTCGTCGACCGCGTGCTCGCGATGTATCTCGGCGAGGAGATCGTCACCGGCAAGGCCGAGGACGTCATGAAGAACGAGACCGTGCGCCGGGTCTATCTCGGCGGCGCGATCGAAACCCATGCGCGGCCCGAGACCAGCTTCAAGGACAAGGTGCCGCTGCTCCAGGTCGAGAATGTCAGCGTGTTCTATGGCAAGGCGCAGGCGCTGGAGAACGTCTCGATCCACGTCCACGAAGGCGAGTTCGTCTCCGTGGTCGGCCTCAACGGCGCCGGCAAGACCACGCTGTTCAACACCATCTCCGGCTTCCTGCCCTATACCGGCGAGATCGCGCGCGGCGGCGAGAAGCTGCGCGGCACCAGCCCGGCGAAGATCGCGCGAAGCGGCTTGGTGCAGTGCCCGGAATCGCGCGAGCTGTTCGGCGAAATGAGCGTGCGCGAGAACCTCGATCTCGGTGGCCAGCACCTCGACGACGACAAGCGCGCCGCACAGCTCGCCTGGCTGTTCGAACTGTTCCCGATCCTGAAAGAGCGTCAGGGCCAGATGGCGCAGACGCTCTCCGGCGGCGAGCAGCAGATGCTGGCGATCGGCCGCGCGCTGATGATGCAGCCGCAGATCCTGATCCTGGACGAACCGACGCTCGGCCTTGCCCCTGTCATCCTCGAGCAATTGTCCAAGGCGCTGGAGAAGCTGCGCAAGACCACGGCGATCACGGTGCTGCTCGGCGAGCAGAACGTGACCTTCGCGCTCCCGCACGCCGACCGCGTCTACGTGCTCGAGCATGCACGGATCGTCTGGGAAGGCGATCCCGGCCGCTTCGCCGCGGAAGCCGGCGCCGATTTCCTCTAGTCCGCACGTATCAACAACAAAACAATGAAAGGGAAACGACCATGACATCATCGACGCATTTGAGCGGCAAGTTCCTTGCCGCCTCCGCGCTGGCGCTTTGCCTCGCCGCGCCCGCCTACGCGCAGTCGGGCGATCCGATCAAGATCGGCGTCATCGCCGAAGTGCAGTCGATCGCGGGGGCAGCGACCCCGGGCGGCGCGCAGATCGCCGCCGACGAGATCAACGCCAAGGGCGGCATCCTCGGCCGCAAGGTCGAGATCGTCACCTATGACAACAAGAGCTCCTCGGCCGACTCCGTCCGCGCCTTCCAGCGCGCGGTGAGCGAGGACAAGGTTTCCGCCGTGATCGCGAGCTACATCTCCGAAGTCGTGCTGGCGCTCGAGCCATGGGCGGCGCGGCTGAAGATGCCGCTGATCACGCCGGGTGCCGCCTCGAACGAGATCACCAAGGCGATCCACAACGACTACGACAAGAACAAGTATTCCTTCCACGGCTACCTGACCTCGGCCGCGCAGGCCCAGATCGTCTGCGACGCCGCCAAGGATCTCCTCGTCGACAAGATGCACATGAAGACGGTCGCGATCATGAGCGAGGACGCTGCCTGGACCAAGCCGCTCGACGTCGGTTACGAGGCGTGCCTGCCCAAGGCGGGCCTCAAGGTCGTCGAGCATGTCCGCTTCTCGCCTGATACCACCGACTTCACGCCGATCTTCAACAACATCGAGAGCAAGAAGCCCGACGTGATCGTCACCGGCATCTCGCATGTCGGCGTGCAGCCGACCGTGCAGTGGAAGAACCAGCAGGTGCCGATCCCGATGTTCGGCATCAGCGCGCAGGCGCTGAGCCCGAGCTTCTGGAAGGACACCAACGGTGCCGCCGAGGGTGTGCCCTCGCTGGCCGTGGCAACGCCCGATGTCGCCGTGACCTCGAAGACGAAGCCGTTCGCCGCCGCCTTCAAGGCCAAGTTCGGCATCTCGCCGGCGTATACCGGCTACACCGCCTATGACGAGGTCTACATCATCACCGACGCCATCAAGCGCGCCGGCTCGACCGATCCCGACAAGATGGTCGCGGAGATGGAGAAGACCGACTTCGAAGGCACGATCGGCCAGATCAAGTTCTACGGCAAGGAGGACGAGTTCACTCACGGCATCAAGTCCGGTCCGGGCGCGGTGACCGGCCTCGTCTTCCAGTGGCAGGACTCTAAGCAGGTCGTGGTCTGGCCCGAGAAGATCGCCGAAGGCCAGATGAAGTTTCCGAGCTTCGTGAAGCTGTCGCAGTAATCCCGGAAGGGCACCCCTGCAAATGCGTGATGCCCGGGCGCCGCCCGGGCATTGTCGTTTTCCGCCCAGCTTTGCGCCGACTGCATTTCGTGCCGCGTGTTACGCGACCTCGCGCGCCTCGATACGCGATATGCTCGACCGCTCGGTGATCTGGTCTGCGACGAACTCCGTGTCGCGTGCGACACCGACGAACCGGCCCGAACCCCAGGTGTAGAGCCAGGGCAGGCCGATAACATAGGCGCCATCGACCGACGTGATGCCTCGCTTATGGGTTGGATAACCGGTCCCGTCGAACATCGGCAGATCGACCCAGGACCAGTCGGACCGGAAGCCTGTCGTCCAGATGATGCCAGTGACGCCGCTCGCCGCAAGATCGAGCTCGGTCGGCACCGCGCTCGGAGACCATACGGGCTCATAGTGAGGCGTCACGGGCGCTGCAATCTTGTTCCTTGCGATGTGCTCGTCGATCAGCCGGCAGATCCCGTTATAGACCCGATCGGCACTGTCGAGATTGGCCTGAAGATCGCCGCCAAACTGCAGCCTGGTGCCCCGGCCGTCCTTGAGGCGACCGTAGAGCTTCATGCCTTCAAGCGCGAACCTGCGCAGGTCGATGTCGCGACCGCCGTCCCGCCCGGTCAGATAATGATTGGCATTCTTGCGAACGCCCTCCTTCAGCGAATGCTTGTCGACAGGTAGGTCGTATTGGCCGAGATCGTCCAGCCAGTCGACCGCGTCCCGGCCGCGATAGAAACGCGGGCACCGCGGCGCGCTACCGACGGCGAGATGCACCTTGCGGCCGGCCAGATGCAGGTCTTCCGCAATCTGGCAACCCGATTGCCCGCTCCCCACCACCAGGATCTCGCCCGGCGGCAATTGATCCGGATTGCGGTAGGCGGACGAATGAATCTGTGTGATCGATGCATCGAGCCGATCGGCAAACGGCAGCACTTTCGGAATGTGGTAACCGCTAACGGCCAGCACGACGCTATCGGCCGCGATCTCTCCGCTCGTCGTCTCGAGCATGAACCCGCGCCCGGATTGTCTGAGGCGCGTGACAGCGACACCTTCGCGGACGGGCGCATCGATGTGCCTGGCGAAATCCTCGATATAGGCGACGATCTCGTCGCGCAGCATGAACCCGTGGGGATCGCTGCCGGCGTAGGCAAAGCCGGGAAGCCTGCATTGCCAGTTCGGCGTGACCAGACAGAATGCATCCCAGCGCTGCGTCTTCCAGGAGTGAGCGATGGTGTTCTTTTCCAGCACGACATGCGCGATGCCACGCGCCTTGAGCTGCGCGCTCATCGCAAGGCCGGCCTGTCCGCCGCCGATCACGACGACCGGATAGTGGGTGTGAAGGTCGGACATGATCAACTCCTGCTATTCTTCGAATGAAATGATGGTGACGGACGCACCCGGCGTCGCCTCGAACTGCGCGGCCGACTCCTCGATCCGGGCAAGCTGCCCGAGCGCGCGCGAGCAGAGAAAGCCGTACTTCTCACGGACGCGCTCAGCCGCGATCGTCAGCGCGATGCGGCTGCGCTCGCGGAAGTCATCGAGCGGATACGTCGTGCCGGCGACGAGATGATCCTTGATGACGAGCGAGGGCGAATAGCAGGCCTCGATCCGCTCGTCCGGCCAACGCACGTTGAAGTGCATCTCAGGCATAATGGACCTCGCGCATATCTGCATAGGCAGCAACATGCGCCCTCGCCGCGCGGCTCCAGTCATGCCGGCGGGCAACCCGGGCGCCGTTCGCGATCAGGCGCGATCGCAGGGGATCGGTGAGCGCGCTGAGGGCGGCATCCGCGATCGAGCCCGCGTGATGCGGATCGCACCACGCGACATCGTCCGGGTCGAGATATTCCGTGAACGGCGCGATATGCGAGGTCACCACCGGCACGCCGCTGGCCATCGCCTCGAGCACAACCAGGCCGAAGCCTTCGCACAAGGACGGGAACAACAGCACGTCCGCCAGGCGAAACAGCGACGGCATGTCTTCATCGGTCAACGGACCGGTCTCGATCACGGCATCGACCGGCAGTCCGGCGTCGCGCAACCGCGATTTGAACTGCTGACGATAGAGATCATGGTCGAGGAGCGAAGCCCCGCCTGCGATGACGAGTTGCGCGGATCGGTGCACGGCGTGCACCTGCCGGAAAGCGTCGAGAATGCCGAGCGTATTCTTGCGCTGCTCGACGCCACCAACGGAGAGCAGAACCGGGCCCGCGTGAAGACCCAATGTGGCGCGCAGGATGTGATCGCCGGTCGACGGGACAGGCGAATATCGCCCTGTGTCGACGCCATTGCCGACGAGAAATGCCGTGCGGCACGTCTCGGCCTTCAACCGCTCCTGCCAGAACCGGCTGACGACGAACAGGCCGTCGGCATGGACGATCGAGCGACGATCGAGCTCGCAGAGGCGTTCGTCCCTGAAGGCATTGATGTGATGAACGGTGCGGACATAACGTCGAATCAGACCGCGCTGCTTCAGCGTCGCGAGTGCATTGCCGGAGATGCCGTCCTGAGCGTGGAAAACGTCGTACTGCCGGTTTGCGGCATGCTCGAAGTACCGGACATAATCCGCGATGCGTGCTTCGACCGTCGCCGCGAGGTCGCCAGCAGCGGGCGACGCAGGCACCGAGCGCGTCGCGGCGACACCGCGGCGGAAGAAGCCTTTGCCCGCGGGGTCGGGCGCATGCACGACCGGCCGATGTCCGAGGCCGACAAGAGCGTCCGCGAGTGCGAGCGCATGCACCACACCGCCTCTCGGATTGGTGGAATGCGCAAGGAGCGCTATACGAAGCTGGGACGAACCACTCATGCTACGTTCCGCTGCTGACGGCTCTGTCCCGGCGCACAGCCGATCAGGGGCTTTGCCGCGAAGTCCCACACTGTTGCGTGGCTGGAGCCGGCGCAAATGTCGACACTCGTCCCCACGCCGACCTCGCCGATCGCGGCCGCGGAGATGCCACGCCGCTGGAAGCGCGACAGGATCTCGTCGACGCATTCGGTCTTCGCGGACAGCAGATAACCGAAGCTCGGGAATGTCAGCAGCCAGCGTTCGAGCGGTGCACCTTCGGGCCGGGGGATTGCCTCGACGTCCAACGTCATCGCAACCCGGGAACACTCGGCCAGCATCGCCGCGGTCCCGACGATCCCGCCCTGGCTGATGTCCTTGGCTGCAAGTGCGAGCCCCGCCTCGGCAATGGACGGCAGGATTTCCAGATCACCGCGCAATCGCTCGGCGGGCGCGTCGGTTGCCGCCTCCCAGTTTGCGAAATGCTCGCGGTAGCGGCCCCGAAGATCGATCGCCGCGATCAGCTTGTCGCCGGGCCTCGCGTCAAAGCTGGTCAAAAGTCGCTTCGCGCGGCCGAGAATCGCGACCGCAAACTGGCTTTGGCTGCTGCGCACATTGGTATGCCCGCCGATCACGGGCACGCCGAACGTCTTCGCACCGGCTTTCAATCCCTCGAGAATGGGCCCGGCTTCGTCTGCACCGTTTGACCAAATCGCGTTGACGATGGCGGTCGGCCGGCCACCCATCGCGGCGACATCAGAGATGTTGACCATGGCGCCGCACCAGCCGGCAAACCAGGGGTCGGCGGCGACGAACTCGTTCATGAAGCCTTCGATCGCGAACAGCGTATAGCCGTCGCCGTCGGGGATCGCCGCACAGTCGTCCCCTACAGCGATGACGTCGCTGCCCGATAAATTGAGCACGGCCGCGACAGAAGCGATGTCGGCCTTGGCCGCGATGCCGCGGCTTTGACTGAGCCTTTCGGCGAGGCTTGCGAGCGCGACGTCCGTGAACATGGTCAGGCTGCCAGCTTTGCGAGTGACAGGAAGCCGGTCTCGGGCGTCGAGAACGGCGGGTAATGGTCGAGGTCCGCCTCCATGCGATGGTGCGGCCTGCCGTGGAGCTCGAGTTCGCCGAGCGAACGCCAGTGCATATGCTGGAACAGCAGCGCATTCTGGCTTTGCACGTTGGCCAGGAAGCGCCGACAGCCACGCGCATGCGCAGAGCAGACCGCAAGCCTGATCAGACCGGCACCAACCGCGCTGAGACGGCGGTAGCCCTTTTCGACGGCGAGGCGGGAGCCCCACCACACATCCGCCTCGTGTTCATCCAGGTGGATTCGAACGGTGCCGACGACCTCGTCCGCGACCACGCCGAGCAGCGACACGGCCACCAGCGGAATGGCGACGTCGTCGGTCGCATCGCGATCGTCGGCCTCGAACACGCCTTGCTCCTCGCAGAAGACCTTGCGGCGCAGGGCTGCGGCGGCAGCGCGCTCCCAGGCATCGGTTGCGAATTTCACCTGGAACTCCGGTGCGACGAATGGCTTGAAGGGCTCGAACATCATGCGCTAGCTCCGCGTTCGTAGGTGGACAGGGCCGAGCAGGCGCCGCACTTTCCGCAGCCTGCCTTGATGTCGGTGGCGCGCAAGCCGCCGTCGCGCAGCATCGCGGCAAGCGGGTGCAGGATGCCGTGCATGAAGGCTGCGGACGGCGTCGCATGACTCTCCAGCGGCGTGCCGGCGATCGGCACGAACGGCACGACGAAGGGATAGACGCCGATCTCGATGAGCCGGCGCGACAGCGCAAGGATCTCGGCAGGCTCGTCGCCAAGGCCGGCCAGGATATAGGTCGAGACCTGACCACGGCCGAAGACGGGGATGGCGGCGGCAAACGCCTCCATGTAGTCTTCGATCGAGACCTGCGCCTTTCCGGGCATGATCCGTTGCCGCACAGCGGGTCCGATCACCTCCAGATGCATGCCGAGCGCGTCGACGCCCGCACTCTTCATACGCTCGAACCACGCGAAATCGTCCGGCGGTTCGCACTGCGCCTGGATCGGCAGTTCGACGGCGGCTTTGACGGCCTGCGCGCTCTCCGCGAGGATTCCAGCGCCGCGATCGGACGTATGAGGCGTGCCCGTCGTCATCACCATGTGCCTGACACCGTCGAGCTCGACGGCTGCCTTGGCGACTTCGGCGAGCTGCGCCGGCGTCTTGCGCTCGACCGTACGTCCCGCCGCGAGCGACTGGCCAATGGCGCAGAACTGACAGGTCTTGGTGCGGCTCTGATAGCGAATGCAGGTTTGCAGGACGGTCGTTGCGAGAACGTCGCGCCCGTGCAGCGTCGCGATCTTCCAATAGGGAACGCCGTCCTCGGTGAGGCGGTCGTAGAATTTGGGCCGCAACGGAAACGACACGTCGGCGAGCACCACGCCGTCGCGCGAGATGCGGCTGCGCCCGGTCTCGTCGGGACGCTCGACGAGATAGGGGCTCTCGAAGGCCGGCGCATTGTGGACCGGGATCATCACGGTCGCACCGTCGATCGTGAACGGCGTATGATCGGACGGCCCGGCACCGCCGCGGCGGCCGGTTCCTGCGGTCTTGGGATCAGCGAGCCGGACCCCGAAGGACTGCAACTCGTTGATCAATTGCTCGGTCGGCATCGCCTTGGGTTGCGGCATCTGCGGTCTCATCTGATGGGTCTCCCGGAATGGACGCGAGGCGGTTCGGATGAAGGCCGTGCATCGGGCGCGCGGCCTGGTCGTTCATGACAAGCGAAAGCAGTTCCGGCCGGGCGTAGTGGCCGACCGAATCCATCATCCGCTTGCGTTTGGTGATCAGGGCGAGATCGAGATCGGCCACCAGGATGCCCTCGCCGCTGGTCAGGGGCGGCACGAGGTGATTGCCTTCGGGCGAGACGATCGCGGTCATGCAACCGCCACGCAGGCCCTTGCGCAGGCCTTCTTCGGGCGAGATCTTCGCAATCTGCTCCTCGGTCAGCCAGCCGGTGGCGTTGACGACGAAGCATCCGCTTTCCAGCGCATGATGCCGGATCGTCACCTCGATCTGGTCGGCAAAGACCTGCCCGACCAGCGATCCCGGAAACTGGGCCGCATGGATTTCCTCGTGCTGCGCCATCAGCGCATAGCGGGCGAGCGGGTTGTAATGCTCCCAGCAGGCTAGCGCGCCGACCCGGCCGACCGCGGTCTCGACCACCTTGAGGCCTGCGCCATCGCCTTGCCCCCAGATCATGCGCTCATGAAATGTCGGCGTGATCTTGCGGCGTTTCAGGACTAGCGCGCCGCTCGCGTCGAACACGAGCTGCGTGTTGTAAAGCGAACCGTGGTCGCGCTCGTTGACGCCGAGCACCACCACCATGCCGTGACGCTTGGCCGCCTGCGCAACGGCGTCCGTCACCGGACCAGGCACGACGACGGCGTTGTCGTACAGATGAATGTGCTCGGCGCCGCTCAGGACCGGCGGACGGACAAAGGAGAAATACGGATACCAGGGAACGAACGTCTCCGGAAAAACGGCGAACTGGACACCCTTGCCGGCCGCCTCTGCAATGGCCGCCAGGATCCGGTCGACCGTTCCGGTCGGCGTCTCCAGATCCGGCGCGATCTGAATCGCGCCGGCCCTGATCGTGCGCTTCGCTGTCACTGTGCTCCTCCCTCGTCCGCCGCGTGAACCGACCGAGATCAGACGGTCCAGGTGTGGATCATGAACGCGTCGTCCCTGCGGTGAAGCAGGATGAGGTCGAGCACATCGAGCGGGTTGATCGGCCGGATGCCGGGAATGAGCGACGGCTCGCCATGGCCATAGAGCGCCTGCAGCGCGAACCGGCAGGCATAGACCTTGCCGCCTTCATCCATGAACTTCGCCAGTTGGTTGTTGAAGTTCTGCGCGCCGGGAAATGCCTCGTCGCCGATCTTCGGAAAGCCACGCTGAATTCCGAGCGTGACACCGGGACCGTAGAGAAGAACCGACGTCTCGAAACCCTTCCGCTTCAGGCGCAGCGCCTGGAGAATATTGACGAGGCCGATCGAGCCTTCGAACGCGACGGTGTGGAAAGTCACGAGCGCTTTCTCACCGGGCTTCGCTTTGACGTCCTCGAAAACCTTCTCCTCGTAGTCGACAAGAAAGTCGCCCTTCTGGCGCGGGGGCATGTTCACTGCTGGCATAGAGACCTCCTGTTCACGTCCGGCCCTCCCGGATCGAGATCAGGTTTTGCAACCAATGTGCCAAGCCGCGCTTTGCACAACAAATCATCGAACCATACAATTTGCATTCAAGTATGCAGTCATTCTTGAATGGAGACCTGACTGGATCGCGGTGCGCCGGAACAAATGTCGAAAAATACTGCCTGATAAATGCTGTGCAGCGCGCTTGATCGGTGTGCAGCACACGCGATCGGCTTGCGGTCGGAGGCCTCTGAAAGCTTCGATAGAGTTGCTTCAGCGCATGCAACAATATACAGTCAATTCTACTGACATAAGTTGACGGAACTTTTTCGATGGCCGACTGGCGCCCTGACCTCTCGAACAGCGACAAGCCGCGTTATCTCGCCATCGCGGACGCCATCGCCGACGACATCGCCGCCGGACGGCTGGTGATCGGCGACCGCTTGCCGCCACAACGAAAATTGGCCAAGCGCCTCGATGTCGATTTCACCACCGTCGCGCGAGGCTATGTCGAGGCCCAGAAGCGTGGATTGATTGAATCGAAAGTCGGACAGGGAACCTTCGTTCGCGACAAGCCGCGGCCACGGCGCTCCGCGGCGAGCTTTCCCCCTCGCCCCGTCGATCTCTCGATGAACCTACCGCCCGAGCCCGATGATCCCGACTTGATCGAGCGCATGCAGGCAGGCGCCGAGCACGTGCTGCGCGACATCGTCCCGCTGCTGCGCTACCAGGGCTTTGGCGGCACGCAGGCCGACAAGGACGCAGCGTCGAGCTGGCTCGGTCGCCGTGCACTGGTGCCGGCGCAAAGCCGCATCTTCGTCTCGCCGGGGGCGCATCCTGCTCTGCTCGGCATTCTCTCGATCCTCGCGAAAGCAGGCGAAGTCGTGCTGTGCGAGGCGATCACCTATCCCGGGATCAGGTCCATCGCGGCGCAGCTCGGCATCACCCTCGTCGGCTTGCCGATGGACGACGACGGCATCGAGCCCCAGGCCCTGACCGATGCCTGCAAGAAGCTGAAGCCCAAAGCCGTCTACCTCAATCCGACGCTGCAGAATCCGACGACGCTGACGATCCCGGACACGCGGCGGCGCGAGATCGTTGCGATCGCGCGACGCTTCAAGCTGCCGATCATCGAGGACGATGCCTATGGCTTCATTCCCGAGCACGGCCACGGTCACGCCCCCTTCGCCGCCATCGCGCCCGATCTGACCTGGCACGTCGCAGGACTTGCGAAATGCATCGGGGCAGGCTTGCGCACCGCTTATGTCGTCGTGCCCGACACGCGCTCGGCCTGGCCGTTTGCATCGGCGCTGCGCTCGGCGACAGTGATGGCATCCCCCCTCACAGTGGCGATCGCGACGCGCTGGATCGAAGACGGCACCGCCGACACGATGTTAAGGTTCATCCGCGCCGAGACCTCGGCACGGCAGAAGCTCGCGGCCGAGATCCTGCCGAAGGGGTCCTACCGAGGCGATCCCCTCAGCTTCAATGTGTGGGTCGCGCTGCCCACGCCGTGGCGGCGCTCGGCGTTCGTCGAGCACATGCGGCAGACCGGCATCGGCATCGTGGCAAGCGACGCCTTTGTCGTCGGTGATCAGCCTCCCGAAGCCGTCAGGGTCTGCATCTGCGGGCCTTCCACGCGGACGCAGATCAGATCCGCGCTCGAATATGCCGCGCACGCGCTGATCGAAACTCCGGCCCTGACGTCGCCGTTTCTCTGATCCGTCAGGGCTTGCGATAACGCGGCGCCAGCTGGTGCCTTCCTCGCGGCGCAGCCGGTTGCAAATCGTCTGGTGCACTGCATGTTGACTTTCACAGGCGCCATCCAAATACTTCGAAAAAAAATAACAGACCAATCATCGGACGGTTTTGAGGGAGGATAGGATGCCGACTTCACGCAGGCAGCTGCTGAAGGGGACGGCGGCTGCCGCCGCCACACTCAGCCTCGATTGGACACGGGCCCAGGCGCAAGCAGAGAATTTGCGCATCGGCCTGATCTACGATCTCACCGGACCCTTCGCCGCCGGCGGCTCGGTCGCCTCCTCGGTCGGCGCGCAGATCGCCATCGATCTCGTCAACGAGAAGGGCGGCATCGGCGGCAAGACCAAAATCGTGCCCGTCGCCGCGGACTCCCAGAGCAAGGCCGACGTCGCCATCAACGAGGCCGAGCGGCTGATCAACCAGGAAAAGATCGACATCATCAACGGCGTCTATTCCAGCGCCCACGCGGTGCCGATGGCGGCGAAGGTCGAGCAGCAGAAGAAGATCCTCTGGATCACGACTGCGGTCTCGACCGCCGTGTTCAAGGACAAAAACCTGCAATACGTATTTCGCGCGCAGATCCATTCCGACCAGTACGGCCAGGCTTTCGCGGGCTTCATCGCCGAGCACGCGCAGGGCAAGCTCGGCATGGATCCCAAGGACGTCAAGGTCGCGCTGATCCACGAGGACGGTCCCTACGGCGTCGGCGTCGCCGCGGCCGACGAGGCCTATGCCAGGCAGGCCGGCATCCAGGTCGTGCTGCGCGAGGGTTACTCCGCCTCGGCGCCCGATCTCTCGGTGCTCGTCACCAAGATCAAGCGCGCCAAGGCCGACGTGATCTCGCATGCCGGCTACAACCCCGACATCACCCTGTTCCTGCGCCAGGCCCGCGAGAGCGGCCTGCGCTTCAAGATGCTGTTCGGCGCGGGCGCCGGCTACAGCCAGCTCGACAAGCTGCGCGCCACCTTCGGCCCCGACATCGACAATTTCTGCAACATCGATCCGGTGCCGGCGCAGCTGCTCGATCCGGCAAAGCTCGCCCCGGGCATCGGCGATCTCACCAACGCCATGGTCACCCGTTACAAGGCCAAGACCGGCGCCACCGACGTGCCGCCGCACTGCTCGATGGGGTTCAACCAGACCTGGCTGCTGCTCAACAACGTGCTGCCCGTCGCCAGGGAAAAGTACGGCAGCTTCGAGCCCGAAGCGATCCGCAAGGCCGCGCTCGACGTCGACATTCCCGCCGGCGGCACCATCCAGGGCTACGGCGTCAAGTTCTTCCCGCCGGGCACGCCGATGTCCGGCCAGAACGAGCGCTCGACGCCCGTGGTGATGCAGAACGCCGGCGAGCACATCTCGGTGGTGTGGCCGACCAACATCCGTACCCAGGACCCGGTCTTTCCGCTGCCGAAGGGATCGACCTACGGGACGTGAAGCCTAGGAAGGCCGTTATGGCGACGCAGTACTCTCAGGAGCACATTGCGGTCTCTTATTGACGTTTTCAGGCCACCTTGTCCTTTTGTCGCCGCAGGTCTTATCCAGTTGGGTTGGATCGCTGAGTTTGGCGCCGCGTAGATCGGCACCACTCAGATCAGCATCGACCATGTCGGCATTGCGCAGGTCGGCTCTGTTCAGGCTTGCGTTTCTCAAATTAGCATTGTTCAAATTGGCATCACTTAGATCGGCATCGCTCAGATTGGCGCTGCTGATATCAGCGTCGTGCAAATCTGCCTTATCAAGACTACCCTTACTAAGATCGGCGTGGTCGAGCTTAGCGCCAATCAGCTTGGCGTGGCTCAAATTAGAACAATGCAATTTCGTGCAACTGAGATCAGCGTTACTAGCCTTCGCTTTAGAAAGATCAGTATCTCTCAAGTCTGCGTCCGAGAGATTTGAGTTGCTGAGATCGATGCGCGACAAAGTTACGCCGCGCAGCAATTTTTCTCCTGGAAGCGAGCGCCCGGCCAGGCTCTCATGAGCCAGATCAAATTTCCGTTGAGGGGGCCCAGCCCACGAGATCGCCATCCCCACAACGATTGCCGAGAGGACGCTGATTTCCACTCTTTGCCTCCGCGGGCAGTCAAAGACTGCCAGCATGACATGATAGGCAACAATCGCGACCGTCGCTATGAATAGCCCTGCCTCCAAGTACGGGAGTACTGCGGCTTTCCAAGCAAAGAGCACCATCGTGGTCGGCAGCAACGCAAGCAAGATCGAGTCATTGAAGACCCTGATTAAACGATTCCGCAGCGGCAATAGAGTTGGCGATCGACCTGCCGGTGCTCCCTTCAAAACGGCTAGACTAAACCGGCCGATCCGATTCAAGCGCTTGTTATGCTCGACGCAAATCTCCAGATAAATCCTGAGCACAATCAGGACTATAGGCGCCAACAACATAAAGCCGAGAAATGATACAGGTCCGGCAAATGGAACACTAATTTTTTCACCCTCACCCAACAGGGCGCTGTCTGGGCTCAATAAAGACAGAGCGCAAAACATTGCCGTGGCGAGCAGCGTCGAACCAACGCCGATGACTTGCGCAGCACTATCGCTCTGGGCCGAAACTATGAGATCGGCCGAAGGCCTGCGAAGACCGGGATCAGTTAGCTTCAAACGTTGCCGGCGATCGGAACGCAGGAAATATTGACGTTGACGCTTCAAACTGTGAGGTATGCGAAGCTTCCAACGACCAAGCGCCGCGCCAACGACTAAGGTCACGAGAATCACAACCGCAGCAGTAGAAACACTAAACCAAAAGTCATACTGGAGCGATGCACCGTACAAAATTGGAAGGGCCAGAAACATCCAGATTGCAAGACCTAAAAGTCCAATGACTGCAACGACGTCTTCGACGTTCATTTTCATGAAAAGAAACTCACGGAAAAATCGCTTAATCAAAGGTGAGACGCGCTGTAACTCTAGGCCAGCGCTTTCGCGCGTGCAATCTAGGCGGGAGAGAAAGCCGCGCGCTCTTTCTGTCACAGCACTTGCAGTTTCTTAAACATCGAGCGGTGCCGCCGATGTGCTACCGCCTGTCCGACGGGCGCTGCCCACTTCCGTGATGCAGAACGCCGGCGAGCATATCTCGGTGATATGGCCGACCAACATCCGCACGGAGGAGCCGGCGTTTCCGCTGCCGAAGGGATCGACCTACGGGACGTAGCCTGGCTCGGCGCACCGGCAGGACGATAGAGGGACCTGTGTCCGCACAATCAGCACCGCAGGGCGGGTCAATGCGCACTTGCGCCGTGCCCACGTCCTCATCAATGCAGCGAAAGAGCGTGGGCACCCTTCGCTTGCCACCCTACGACAGGCTGGTTAGGAGAGGTCTCTTCCTGAACGCCAACCAAATTGTACCCGGGGCAACCTGCACCCTCAGATCATTCTTTTCACCCTGTAGTTGGATCTCGTCCACAAAACAGCGCGTTGAGGTTGTAAGACGAAGTCCTTTCGAAACAAAAGTCTTCTAGAAGGTGTGATCTAGATTACCAACCTCGATCTGCTTTCGTACGTATAAGCCGATCAACCATCCCGTTCAGCATGAGCTGACGTAGATGGTAGACCTGCTCGCAATATCGAGCCGTCGAACAGAAACACATCTTCAAACCGTGAATTCGAAATTCCAGCGATGGGGGTGACAATGCCCGCCATACTCGAATTGCTCTACAAGGAATTCTGTCGTGCGCGGCTTGCGGAGATGCGCAAGCAGCTTCTGCTGACCGGCAAGCATCCGGAACGTCATCGGACGGACGACGATCCCGTCGCGCCGGATGGCGCCGGCGAGACCGCCACGCATCGCGAAGCGGAGCTGAAGCGCTTCGACAAATAATCGCCGTTCCACGGCGGCGATCGCATTCTTCAAAGTCAGGTTGTTCCGGGAGATCGCAATGAATACGCCCGAGTTCTACACCGCAGCGGTCGCCTGCCTCTCCTGCATGACCATTGCCGTCATGATAGCCGTCGGCGCATGGTAGCCCGCCGGTTTTGGCAACCAAGCAGTGCGGCGGGGCCTACAACACCACCCTTCGCCCGTCCTCCGCAGCCCAATAGCCGGCATAGTTCACCTTGATCGTCTCATAGGCCAGCGCGAGGCCGGACAGCGGTTGCCGGCCGGTCGCGGCGCATTCCATGAAGTCCTGGATCTCCTGCAGATAGCCGCGCGTCCACTCCTCTTCGAGGCAGACATATTGCCAGCCGGTTTTGCGGTCGACCTTTTCGGTGATGTAGACCGAGGCCAGCTTCTCCTCGGAGGTCTGGTAGCTCATCAGATGGTTGTTCGGCGTGATGTTGGCGAATAGCGAGCCGCCTGACGTATACGTCTCGATCAGGTTGCGCACGCCGCCCATGATCATGTCGCCGGAGAACACGGTGGCCTTGGTGCCGTCGGAGAAGGTCGCGGTCAGCGTGCCCCAATCTTCGACGTCGACCGGATTGGCCTTGATGTAGCTGCGCTCCTCAGGCTTGAGACTGGCCGTCACGTTGCCGACGTCTCCGGTGACGCTGGCAACGCGAATGGTCTCGCCGCGTGCGTCCGCCTCGACCTGCTTGAGATAGAGCACCGCCGAGAGCGGGTGGCAGCCCATGCGGATCAGCGAGCCGCCGCCGGTCATGGCCCATTGCGCGGCGTGTGCGGCGTGCGAGCCGGAATGGCTCTCCTCGCCCTTCATGAACAGGATCTTGTCCTTTGTCGCCTTCAGGATCTCCGCGGTCTTGGTCACCGCGGGCGCGTAGATCCAGTCCTCGGCATACATGAACAGCTTGCCTGTGCGCTCGATCGCGGCGCGGGTTGCGTCCATCTCCTCCAGCACGCGCTCATACATCAGTGCCTTCGGTACGTGCTTGCCGATCGGCTGCGGATCGCCCGCGCGGCCGAAATAGCCGGCAAAGGGCTTTTCGCAGATCACGTGTTTGCCGGCCTGCATGGCGGCGACGATCATCTCGGCGTGGAGATTGGGCGGCGTGCAGATGTCGATGACATCGATATCAGCGTCCGCGATCAACTCGGCAAAGCTGCGATAGACCCGGGGAATGCCGTGATGCCCGGCGAATGCGACCACCTTGTCGCCGCGCGCGGCCACCGCGGCCACCTCGACGTCCACGCCGTAGACGCGCCGGAACGCATACATATGCAGCTCCGACACGAAGCCGCAGCCGACGAGTCCCACCCTGATCCTGGCCATCGTGCCCCCCTGATTTGGGCGGCACTATAGCCTGACGGCGGCTCTATTCTACCGAGACCTGCACCACGCCGGCACTCATCATGCCGAGGGCGCGCGCGGCATGCACCGAGAGATCTACGATACGGCCGCGGATGAAGGGGCCGCGATCATTGACGCGGCATTGAATGGTGCGTCCGCTGTAGGACACCTTGAGCACGCTGCCGAACGGGCGCGTCCGATGTGCACACGTCAGCTCGCCGCCTTTGCCGGCCTTGCCGTATCCGTAATAGGAGGCAAGCCCGCTTTCGGCGCTCGCAAGGGAGATGGAGGCAAAGGAAAAGGTCGTCACACCAAGCAATAAAATTGTCCGCACTCGCACGGCAACGCTCCCGGTTGCCCTGCCCCGCGCGGTAACGTCGCCTGGTTCCGCTTGGTTCCCGGCACCACCGGGCAGGGCCCGGCGGCGCCATCACACTTTGTTACTGCTTGTGGAACACCAGCGTCCGGATCTCGATGCTCTCGCGCGGCGCGGCATCTGCCGGCGTGGTCGGGTCGATGAACGCGGTATGCGGCCCGAAGCGGGTGCGGCCGTCGGTTGCCGAGTCATAGCATTTGAGCAGCAGCGCTTCGTCCGGCGTCATCTCGGGGAAATAGAACCAGCGGTGATCAGGATTGTATTTCACCGAATAGGTTTCGCCGCGGCGGTTGGGATAGATCAAATCGGACGCGACGAGATCATCGGGGGCAACCGTCGTGCCGTCGGCCATCGCCAGCGGGGAATCGCGCAAGGGACCGCGGATCGGCCGCCACAGATTGATCACCTGCACGCGGCCCTTCAGGAGCGCCTCGGCCTCGTCAGGCAGATGCTCGCGCACGCGGTTGGCGCCGGAGAGATCGGTCTGGTCGACATGCACGCGCGTCGCCGGCTGACGCGGGCCGCCGTCGCGGATGTCGGCGGCGCCCTCGACCCGCCTGCGCACGGTGTGATCGAAGATGACGACACGGTCCGCCTTCAGCGTCGCGCGCAGGAACGCCTCGACCGCGGGATAGTAAACGCCGCGGATCTCCGCGTCGTTGTAAAAGTCCTTCACCTGGGTCGGATGACGCACCAGCGCAAAGCCCTCGCGATCGAGCGAGAAACTGTCGGCGATCAGCCGGCCATCGAAGATCGGCACCTGATGCGGCTCCGGCAGCGAGGTGCTCTTCGGCTCGCCCGGCGGCGGATCGAACGCATAGGTTCGCGGCTTGCCCGAGACGGGCGCGAGATAGTTGAGTTCGGCGGTGACGAAGGGAAGCGACTCGATTTTTGTTTCTTGCAGGCCCATGGCCGATCTCCCGATGTGGTCGTCCTGTTGATTTTTGCGGGAGCTGCGTGCGGCGCAAGAGGTGCGGTGCAAATAGCAATGCGGGTGTTGTCCGGGGCAGCGAATGCAGAAGGAATGTTTCGAGAAGCGCGATTGAGTTGGAACGCTCTCTATCGCCTTCACGGACGCTTGAGCGGCTTGTGAGGTCTCGTGCTCCGGGCGCAGCGCATCAAGCAGTGGTGCGCTGCAGAGCCGGGGCCCATCTCTCCACCAACGATCTGCGAGTGACATGGGTCCCGGCTCTGCGCAACAGCGTTACACGCTGCAGCGCGTCCGGGACACGAGAGTGTCGCTACAACCCCGCCTTCGCAATCGCATCCGCAAACGAACGGTCCACGATCTCCGCCGCATCCAGCTTCTGCTTGATCAGTCCCCAGCGGAAATAGAGATCGATCGTGCTCTGCTCGTCCTCCACCACGGCGTCGTCGATCGGCGCGATGCGGATCTTGGCGCGCGACAGCCAGTTCTGCGGGACGGCGGTTGGAATGTTCATCAACTTGCCCCAGGTCGCGGCATAGCCGTCGATATTGTTCAGCGACCACGCCCGCGCCGCCGTGAGACGCCGCACGAAGTCCGTCAGCTCGGCACGCTTGTCCCGGATCGCATCCGGCCGCGCGACCTGGAAGCTGAGGCCCGGCGTCAGGCCTTCGGAGGTGATGACGCGCCGCGACTTGAACAGCACTTCCTCCTGGCTGACATAAGGCTCCCAGGTCGACCACGCGTCCACCGAGCCCTGCGTGTAGGCGATCTTGGCGTCGGACGGCGCGAGGAACGCGATCTGCACGTCGGTCGCACTCCAGCCATTTTTCTCGAGCGCGGCAAGGATGAGCTGATGCCCGATCGAGCCGCGGCCGGTCGCGATCTTCCTGCCGCGCAGATCGGCAAAGCTCTTGATCGGCGAGTTCTCGGGCACGAGGATGGCGAGGCCCTCGCGCGTCTGGCGGATCGCGGCAATCGCCTTCACCGGCGCTCCGGAAGCGGCCGCGAAGGTGAAAGGCGCATCGCCCACGAGCCCGGTCTCGATCGCACCGGCACTGAGCGCCTCCAGCAGCGGAGCTGCTGCCGGAAACTCCTTCCACTCGATCTTGTACGGGACCTCCTTGAGGACGCCGGCGGCCTCCATCACCGCCTGCGAATTGCCCTTCTGGTCGCCGACGCGAAGCGTGGTTTGCGCCGCCGCCTGTCCGAACGAAGCAAACAGCAGCGCGCCGGCCAGCATGAGACGGATCATTCCGCCGCCTCGCCCCGAACCGCCTGCCGCTTGGCGATCAGCGCGCGCGTCAGCGGAATCAGCTCCCGGCCGTATTCGATGGCGTCGGGCAGCGGATCGAAGCCCCGGATCAGGAAGTGGCTGACGCCGAGATCGTAATAGTCGGCAAAGACCTCGGCGACCTGCTCGGGCGTACCGACCAGCGCCGTCGTGTTGCTGTTCGCGCCGGTGAGCTTGGCGATCTCGGTCCACAGCCGCTTGTCGATCCGCGTGCCCTGGTCGGCCAGCGCGAGCAGCCGCTTGGCGCCGTCGGTCGCGTGATTGGGCCGGCGGTAGCCGGTCTGGTCCTGCAGCGCGGTGGCGCGTTCGAGGATGTGTTCTGCCTTTTGCCAGGCCTTCTCCTCGGTATCAGCGAGGATCGGCCGCACCGACAGGCTGAAGCGCGGGCTCGGCCGTCCATGTTTTGCCGCAGCCGCACGCACGCGCGCGGTGACATCCCGCACCTGGGCGTAGGATTCGCCCCACAGCGCGAAGGTGTCGGCATGCTTGCCCGAGACCTCGATCGCCGCATCGGAGCCGCCGCCGACGAACGTGTAGATGCCGCCCTTTTGGAGGGGCTTCACCTGCGAGAAGCCGGCCTCGACCGTGTAATATTTGCCGCTGTAGTTGAACGGTTTCTCGCTAGTCCATTCCAGCCGCACCACATCGAGGAACTCGCTGGTGCGGGCATAGCGCTCGTCCTTGTCGTCGAGCGTGTTGCCGTCCTGCCTGAGCTCGATGGCGTTGCCGCCGGTGATGACGTGCAGCGAGACGCGGCCGCCATAGAGCTGGTCGAGCGTGGCGAGCTGGCGCGCCAGAAGCGTCGGCGCGGTGAAGCCCGGGCGCTGCGCGATCATCACCTTGAGTTTCTTCGTGATGGTCAGCACATGCTGGGCGATCTGGAGCGCATCCGGCGTGGTCGAATGGAACGCCAGCAGCGCGCGGTCGAAGCCGGCGAGCTCGTGCGCCTTCGCCACCGTCTCGATATAGTCGGGGTCGAGCACCGGCCCCTGGCGCACGATGGTCTCGGAAGCATTGCTGTTGGCGATAAAGCCGATGAACTCGATCGACATCGGGGAACTCCTTTGGTGATGAGTTAGACGCCCAACGCAGCGCGCCCGGCGGAGATTTTGGTGGAGTCGTCCTGGGGGGTGTGAACGCGGCCGCAAAGCACGTCGCGGTAATGCCGCTCCAGCGGATTTTTGCGCGACAGACCATGGTTGCTGGTCAGCGACAAGGCGTCCTCCACGGCGGCCACGGCGTTATTGGTCACCGTCAGCTTGATGATGTTGGACTCGATCGCGCCAAGCTGCAAGCCGTCGTCGAAATCGCCGGCGAAGCCGTCGATCAAACGTGCGTTGACCGCGAGCCGCGCCTCGATGCCGCCGAGGATCTCCTGGGCGCGCGGCAAGGTCGCCAGCGGAGCACCGAGACTGCGCGGCACCCGCGTCTTCAGGAAATTCACCAACCAGTCACGCGCGGCGCGCGCGACACCATCATAGATCGCGGCGACGAAGATCGTGTGCACGGTCGCCTGGGTCGAATCCGGCGCGCGCCAGTCTGCGGGCTTGCGGACATCGACCTGGGCATCGAGCGGGATCACGACGTCGTCGAAGATGACGTCATGACTGCCGCTGGCGCGCAGGCCGTGATGATCCCAGCTCTCGACGATGCGCGTGCCGGGCAGGCCCGCCGGCACCAGGAACTGGCCGACGCGCGGCTCGGCCTCGTCGGTGCGCGCCCAGACCAGATACCATTTCAGGATCGGCGCGCCCGTCGAATACACCTTGTGACCGGTCAGGCGCCAGCCGGTCTCGGTGCGCCGCGCGATCGTCGCCGGCAGACCGCCGCGGGCTGGTGACCCGAGTTCCGGTTCGACACGCAGCGCATTGATGAGCGCGAGGCCTTCGACGCTCTCCCGCGCCAGCTTGCGCGACAGCCGCGCAGGCCAGGCCGGGCTTCGCGCTATCACGAGATGGTTGATATAGTGCATCGACAGCACCAGCGCGGTCGACGGATCGGCCTTGCCGATGATACCGATGACGCGCGCGGCGTAGCGTGCCCCCGCGCCTGCGCCGCCATGAACCGCCGGCACGGTCAACGACAGCAGCCCCGCCTCGAAGAGCTCGCGAAAATTCTCGAAAGGAAAGCTCGCATCGCGGTCGTGCTCGGCCGCCCGCGCGGCAAAGCCTTCGGCCAACGCCTCGGCCTTCGCGATGTAGTCGGGCTCCTGACGGGCCACCCTGCCCGGCGCCGTTGACGTCACCATGTGGCATCCAATCCCAGCAAGCCCAGAATTTGCCGGCGCAGATCCGCCAGATACGGATCGCCGCGGTGACGCGGATAGGGCCAATCGACGCGGATGTCGGCCTTCACGCGCGCGGGCCGGTCGCTGAACACGATGACGCGGTTGGCGAGCACCAGCGCTTCCTCGGCGTCATGCGTCACCAGCAACGTGGTAAAACCCTTGCGCTGCCAGAGCGAGACCAGCTCGGCCTGCATGGTGATGCGGGTGAGCGAGTCCAGCTTTCCCAGGGGTTCGTCAAGGATCAGGATCTTGGGATCGTTGACCAGCGCCCGCGCCAGCGCGACGCGCTGCGCCATGCCGCCGGAGAGCTGATGCGGATAGGCATTGCGGAACGAGGCAAGCCCAACCAGATCGAGCGCGTCGTCGACGCGCTGCCGCTGGCTCCTGAGAATGCCCTGGGCCTCGAGGCCCAGGGCAACGTTGTCCCAGACCGACCGCCAGGGAAACAGCGTCGGATCCTGGAACACGACCACGCGCGACGGATGCGGCCGCGTGATGCGCGCCTCGTCCTCGCGCAGCGTTCCGGTCTTCGGCTTGTCGAGCCCGGCGACGAGCCGCAACAAGGTGGACTTGCCGCATCCGGACGGGCCGAGCAACGCAACGAATTCGCCAGGCTCGACGGAGATGCTGACATCGCTCAGCACCGGCAGCTCGGCGCCGTCGATATCGAAGGCGTGGCTGACCTGCTCGATGTCGAGCGCGGCGCCGGCGGCCGGCGGGGTTGCGGCTTGGGCGATTGCGACGGCGGCTACCATTTCACGGTCCCCTTCTGCCAGACCAGCAGGCGGTCGCGGATCGCGAACAACAGCGTGATGGCGCCGGAGCAGAGCAGCGACATCACGATCAATGCGGCATACATGTTGGCATAGGCCGCCCAGCCCTGCGCCCATTGCAGGTACCAGCCGAGCCCGGCCTTGACGCCGATCATCTCGGCGACGACGAGCACGGCGAAGGACGAGCCCAGGCCCATGAACAGGCCGACGAAAACATGCGGCAGCGCGGCGGGGATCGCGACCTTCAGCACCAGGAAGGATGGCTTGGCGCCGAGCGTGCGCGCGACGTCGTAATAGGCGTTGCTGACGCTCGCGACGCCCGACCACGTGAGCACGGTGACCGGGAAGCCGGTCGCGAGCGCGATCAGGAAGGTCGAGGCACTCCAGCTCGAAGGGAACGTGAAGAAAGCGATCGGCAGCCACGCGGTCGCCGGCAACGGACCGATGAAGCGCAGCACCGGATGCACCCAATAACCGACCGCGCGCGACCAGCCGATCGAAACGCCGGTGAGGAAGCCCACAGTCGCACCGATCAGATAGCCGCCGAGCTGCAGCTTGACCGAGGCGAATACGCTGTCGAGCAGTTTCGGCAGATCGTCGGTGTAGACCTCGATGATCGATTGCGGCGGCGGAAAGAACGGCAGCGGCAGCCAGGCGAATTTGGCGGTCGCGACCTCCCACACTGTCAGGAATGCGCCGAGCGCCACCAGCCAGGGCGCGCGCTGCCGCAACGCCTTGCCCGTGGAGCCCAGATAATCCGCGCCGACCGTTCCGAACAGGGCGACCGCCGCGATGACGAAAGCGGCGATGCCGAGCGAATGCGTGCGCGACCAGTCTCCGACATCCTCCCACCACAGGCAGGACAGGCCGAACGCGATCCAGGCAATGCTGGCGAGCACGCCGGCGCCGGACTCCCGCACCCAGCTCGCAAGCCAAGGCGCACGCGAAATTTGGGGCGCGCCGGAGGCGAGGCCGTCAGACAGCGAATACGTCGACATAGATGCGCTCCGCGAATTTGGCCGTGTCCGTGCTCTGCTTGAACACCTGCACGCTCTTGAGGTCGTCGGCATAGGCCTTGAGCTCACGCTTCAGGATCTCGCCGACGGGATGATGATGGTGGGTGTGGTAGCGCACCATGCCTTCGATATCGGCGATGGTCGCCGTCTTCGGCGCGTAGGGCTGGAACGCCTTGGCCGCGACGACCGGGTTCTGCGCGGTGAACATCGCCGCATCGAGCAGCGCCTGGGTCAGCGCACGCGCGACCTGCGGTTCCTCGCGCACGAGGCTGCCGCGCAAGCCGACGATGCAACAGCTCTTGTCGCGATATTCGCCGTCGAGGTTGGAGGCGACCTCCTTGTACTGGGTATCCTTCAGCCAGAGATAGGCGAGCGGATCGGAAGCGAGGAACGCCTGCACCTCGCCCTTCTCGACCGCGACGTTGAGCAGATTGCCGGGATAGGCGCGCCAGTCGACGTCCTTGATCGGATCGATGCCAATCTTGGAGAGCTGGATCGAGAAGAAATTCTTGTCGGGCCCGCCGAGATCACCGACCGCGACGATCTTGCCCTTGAGATCGGCGAGCTTGTCGACGCCGGAATTCGTGCGCGTCAGCACGCGCATGCAGCCGCCATGGGTGCCGGCGGCAATCTTGACGTCAAAACCCTGCTCCAGCGGCTTCAGCCAGCGCAGCGCCATGCCGAGGCCGGCGTCGCTCTTGCCGGTGGCGATCGCTTCCAGAAGCTGATCAGTCGAACCGGAATAGTTGACGAGCTCGACGTCCAGATTCTGCTTCTGGAAGAAGCCGTGCTCGATCGCGACCGGCAGCGGCGTCAGGCAGACCGCGCCCGCATTCCATGACAGCTTCAGCTTGCGCGGCGCGCCCGTGAGCGCGGGCGCATCGGATGCCGTCCGGCACAGCGGAAATTCAGAGAAGTCGACGCCGGGCGCGATCCCGCGCGGCGCGAACGCCTGCGCGGCGCCGAAAGCGCCCAGAGGCGCAGCAACGGCAGCCGCCAGCCCGACCTGAAGCAGATGGCGCCGGTCGAGCCCCGAACCGTTGCGCCTGTTGTCCTTGTCCATCAGTCCCCGCTCCTGCGCTGGCAAGTCTCCCCCGCTTGCGCAACGGGTCACGTTGCGCATGTTCCGCGTGGAGCTGCGTTGAGAGAAAATTGTTCCGGCGGCGTTTGCGCGCCGCGTTGGTGCGATGCGCAAATCATGCGGCGCACACGGCGCATCGTCAATGAAATGGAATTTCGAATGTAGAGCGCGGTGAGGTCATTCTCTCCATCGGCGCGTGGGCCGGCGATGAAACGATTTTCGTCGACGTGCCACCTTGCGGGGACGCATCGCGACGCCGTCGCCTGCTGCTTCCTTGCGCACCTTCGGCTGCACGCGCCGCTCGTTCTCGAAAGCAGCGCTCCGCGAAAACGTCCTTGCCCGATGTGCGCGCAATACGAACGGCCATTTCATTGACTGCGCATCGCGCGATCATAGACTTGATCGTCTCGCTGCATCATTCGCCCGCGCATCGCGGGTGAAGCAACAAGACGGATCACATGAGCATCATCCACGACGATCATTCCATCACCCGCAGGCTTGCCGCATCGCTGCTCGCGGCCGCCATCACGCTCTCGACGGCCGCAGCCTCGTTCGCTGCCGACACCGTCGTGCTGCGCGTCGGCGACCAGAAGGGCGGCAACCGCTCGCTGCTCGAAATCTCGGGCTTCGCGAAAGACCTGCCCTACAAAATCGAATGGTCGGAATTCCCGGCCGCTGCGCCGATCCTCGAAGCGCTCAACGCCGGTGCTCTCGACGTCGGCTACACCGGCGATCTCTCGTTCCTCTCGGTCTACGCCGCCGGCGCGCCGATCAAGGCGATCGGCGGCACCCGGTCGGATGCAAGGACGCAGGCCATTCTGGTCCGCCAGGATTCGCCGATCAAATCGGCTGCCGACCTCAAGGGGAAGCGCCTCGCCGGCACGCGCGGCGGCTGGGGCCAGTTCCTGATCGATGCGACGCTCGAGAAAGCGCAGATCAAGCTGGAGGACGCGACCTTCGCGCCGCTCGGGCCGGTCGACGCCAAGATCGCACTGGTCGCCGGCTCGATCGACGCCTGGGCGGTGTGGGAGCCTTACGTCTCCTTCGCGACGCTGAAGGACAAGGCCCGCGTCATCGCCGACGGCGACGGCCTGACACCGACCATCACCTTCATCGTCGCCTCCGACAACGCCATCGCCACCAAGCGCGCGGCGGTGCAGGACCTCGTTCAACGGCTGAACAAGGCGCGGCTGTGGTCGCTCGATCATCTCGGCGAATACGCTAAGAGCACGGCCGAGCTGACGAAGCTGCCGGAGGACGTGCTGCTGTCGGCCTACACCGCACAGCGCACCAGCCCGATCGTGATCGACGAAAGCGTGGTGAAGGAAATCCAGCAGGCCTCCGACCGCTCGACGCGTTACGGCATCCTGCCGAAGACGCTCGACGTCGGCAAAGCCGTCGACCGCAGCTTCACCGCTGCGGCCGCGGGATCGAACTAGCGCGGGGGCGCGGCGGGATGCGCAGGCTTCGCCTCAAGGCCGGCCCGTTGCATCTCGCCGCGATCGTGCTCGCGCATCTCGCCTGCATGAGCCTGATCGTGTGGCTCTCGCTTTAGAGCGTGATCCGGAAAAGTGCGAAGCGGCTTTCCGACGAGATCATGCTCAAACCGAAAGCGTCAACGGCTCACCAATATCCGCGATAGTAGGAACGGTAATACGGACGGTAATAGCCATAGCGCGGACCGTAATACGGACGATAGGGACGATACCCGTAATAGCGGGGACGCGGATAGTAGCCGCCATATCCATAGCCCGGCCCGTAGCCGCCGTAATATGCCGGTGCGTAACCATAGCCCGGCCCGTAACCATAGCCGCCGTAATACGGGCCGCCGCCGTAGTAACCATAGGGCGCGCTACTGGCGATGGCACCGCCGATGATCGCGCCGGCGAGGAGGCCGCCTCCGCCCCATCCCCAGCCACGGCCGCGCCAATGCACCTGCGTGACATCATCGCCAGCTGCGGCCTTCATGGTCGCAACGTTGGTCGGCAGCGGGGCTGCCGCCGCCTGCTCGATCTGGCCGGTCATCACCGCGCCCGCAAGCGAACAGGCCATTGCCAATTTCCACATCGTCATCGTCTCGCTCCCTGTCTGACGTTTCGCCTCGAAAAGGATCGCAGGCCGCATCATCAGGCATGCCGGCGCCAAATAAAAGAACCAAGTTAAGGCCCTGATTTTGGCTCCGATTTTGCGTGCGGCGCACAACTGATCGTGCATGCCTCGATCGTCATCATGCCACGATTGTCCGCTCGCGTGGATGTGACATGAGGGCGACGAGGAATGTGACGGCGCCTTGGCCTGCGAGACGACCGCAAAGCATTAAGCTTCCCGCATTCGCAACCAACAAGCACCTTCCCGATTGACTATTCGTACCGCTACTATCGGTTCCAATGGTGCGCGGCCGAAAGGCTTCTCGCGAGAGGCCTTGGTTTGCGCCAGAATCTGGCATGCGCCAGAGAGTGGGAGGATGACATGAATGCCGTCGGTAATGAGCCGCTCGCCCGTCAGGCCCTGGCGTTCGTCCTGGCTGGCGGACGCGGCAGCCGGCTGCTGGAATTGACCGACCGGCGCGCCAAGCCCGCGGTCTATTTCGGCGGCAAGTCCCGCATCATCGATTTTGCGTTGTCGAACGCCGTGAATTCCGGCATCCGCCGCATCGCGGTCGCCACCCAGTACAAGGCGCACAGCCTGATCCGGCATCTTCAAATGGGCTGGAACTTCTTCCGCCCCGAGCGTAACGAGAGTTTCGACATCCTCCCGGCCAGCCAGCGCGTGTCGGAGAACATGTGGTATGTCGGCACGGCGGATGCCGTCTACCAGAACATCGATATCATCGAATCCCACAACGCCCGCTTCATCGTCGTGCTCGCCGGCGACCACATCTACAAGATGGATTACGAGGTGATGCTGCGCCAGCATGTCGAGAGCGGCGCCGACGTCACCGTCGGCTGCCTCGAAATGCCGCGCGCGGAGTCATCCGGCTTCGGCATCATGCATGTCGACGAGAACGGCTGGATCCAGCAGTTCCTCGAAAAGCCCAAGGATCCGCCGCCGATGCCGGGCAAGCCCGACGTCTCGCTCGCCAGCATGGGCATCTACGTGTTCGATACCAAATTCCTGTTCGATCAGCTCAAACGCGACGCCGAGGATACCAACTCCAGTCACGATTTCGGCAAGGACATCATCCCCTATCTCGTCAAGAACGGCCGCGCCATCGCACATCAGTTCTCGACCTCCTGCGTTCGCTCCGGCAACGATCCCCGCGCCTACTGGCGCGATGCCGGCACGGTCGATGCTTACTGGGCGGCCAATATCGACCTCACCGACGTCGTTCCGGAGCTCGATCTGTTCGACCGCGCCTGGCCGATCTGGTCCTATGCCGAGATCACGCCGCCCGCAAAATTCGTCCACGATGAGGAGAGCCGCCGCGGCCAGGCCGTGAGCTCGCTGGTCTCGGGCGGCTGCATCATCTCCGGCGCCTCGCTGCGCCGCTCGCTGCTGTTCACCGGCGTCCGCATCAACTCCTACGCCAACGTCGAGAATGCCGTGATCATGCCTTACGTGACCGTCAACCGCGGCGCCCGGCTGAAGAACGTCGTGATCGACCGCGGCGTCGAGATCCCCGAAGGCCTTGTCGTCGGCGAGGACCCGAACCACGATTCCCAGCGCTTCCGCACCACCGAGCAGGGTATTTCCCTCATCACCCAATCGATGCTCGACAGGCTCAATACATGACGCCTGTTCGCGTCCTCGCGGTCGCTTCCGAAGTCTATCCCATCGTCAAGACCGGCGGCCTCGCGGATGTCGCCGGCGCGCTGCCGATCGCGCTCAAGGCGCACGGCGTCGAGATGCGTACGCTGATGCCCGGCTATCCAGACGTGACGCGGATGCTCGCGGGCGCCAGCGAAATCCGGCGCTGGCCGGATTATTTCGGCGGCCCCGGACGCCTGCTCGCCGGCTCGCGCGACGGGCTCGACCTGTTCGTGCTCGACGTACCGCATCTCTACGACCGGCCAGGCAATCCCTACGTCACCACTGAAGGCGTCGACTGGCCGGACAATGGCCTGCGTTTCGCCGCGCTGTCGCGGATCGCAGCCGACATCGGCCACGGTCTCGTTCCCGCCTTCGTGCCTGATGTCGTGCACGCCCATGACTGGCAGGCCGGGCTCGCGCCGGCCTATCTGCATTACGATGGCGGCCCGCGGCCCGGCACCGTGATGACCATCCACAACATGGCCTATCAGGGCAAGTTCGACCGCGCGCTGCTCGGATCGATCGGGCTGCCCTGGAGCTCGTTCGAAGTTCACGGCCTCGAATATTTCGGTGGCATCAGTTTCCTGAAAGCCGGCCTGCAACTGGCCGACCGCATCACCACAGTGTCGCCGACCTACGCGCAGGAGATCCAGAGCGACGAAGGCGGCATGGGGTTCGGCGGCCTGCTGCGCGAGCGCGCCGATGTGCTGAGCGGAATTCTCAACGGCATCGACATCGAGGTATGGAATCCGCAGACCGATCCGCACATCGCCTATCGCTTCGGCGCGGAGGACCTGACGTTCCGCGCCGCCAACAAGGCCGTGCTGCAGCAGCAGTTCAATCTGGACTCCTCGGACGAGGCGCCGCTGCTCGGCGTCATCAGCCGCCTGTCCTGGCAGAAGGGTCTCGATCTCCTGCTCGAGGCCGTGCCGACCATTTTGGGCGAAGGCATGCAACTGGCGCTGCTCGGCAGCGGTGATCGCGATCTCCAGGAGCGCTATCAGGCCGTGGCGCGCGCGAACCCCGGCCGCGTCGGCGTCGTGATCGGCTATGACGAAATCCTGGCGCACCTGATCCAGGCCGGATCGGACGCGCTGATCGTGCCGTCGCGCTTCGAGCCCTGCGGCCTCACGCAACTCTGCGCGCTGCGCTACGGCGCCGTGCCGATCGTCTCCCGCGTCGGCGGCCTTGAAGACACCATCGTCGATGTCGGCGAAGACAACACATCGGACCGCGCGGCGACCGGATTCAAATTCGCTCCCGTGACCGCGGATGCCCTCGCCGGCTCGCTGGGCAAGGCCAGCGCCACCTTCCGCAACAAGGCAAGCTGGCGCCGCCTGCAATTGAGTGGCCTCGCCACCGACGTCTCCTGGCGCAACCGCGCCGGTGACTACGCCGCACTCTACCGCGATCTCATGGCATCGCGCGCCTGAAGCGACTGAGCGATTCTAGTCGGATGACAGCGTCGCTGTGCCGCATCCTTCGAGACGCCCGCTAGCGCGGCCTCCTCAGGATGAGGTCGGAGAATGTGGCAAGAATTTCAACAGCACAGCCGCTGCTTAGCCTCATCCTGAGGAGGCCGCGTAGCGGCCGTCTCGAAGGACGAGGCGCGCGCAAGCTGCCGCCGCCAGGCCCGAAGCACGACCACCATCGAATCCATGCTATAGAGCCGGCATGGACCCTTTCGCGATCAAGCTGATCGGCTTTGCCGCCGCCACCTGCACCACGATTGCCTACGCGCCGCAGTTCATCAAGGTGTGGAAGACCCGCTCGGCCCGCGACATCTCGCTCGGTATGTTCCTGGTGATGGTGCTGGGCCTCGCGCTCTGGCTGATCTACGGCCTGCTCGCCGGCGACGCCCCGCTGGTCGCCGCCAACGCCATCACCATGGTGCTCGCCGGCGGCATCCTGTTCATGAAGCTGAAATACGGGTGAGGACTTTCTTCGCCTCTCCCCCGCGTGCGGGGAGAGGGAGAGGATCATTCACCCAAACACATACGACGCCATCGCGACGCTCGCGACCTCGTCGACGAAGACGCGCTTGCCGACGTCTTGGCCGGCAGCACCGGCGGCCACCATCAGCGGCAGCAGATGGTCTTCGCGCGGATGCGCAAGGCGCGCGCTCGGCGCATTCTCCCAATCGACCAGCATGGCGTTGCGCCGCGCCGCATCGGGATTGCTGATCGCTTCATTCAGATAGGCCTCGAAATCATACGAGACCGGCTTCGACTCCGGCCGGTTGAAGCCGCGCATGTTGTGATAGGTGAGCCCGCTGCCGACGATCAGGATGCCGTCATCGCGCAGCGAGGCGATCGCCTGCCCGACCTTGATGTGCTCGGCCGCATCGTAACTCGCCTTCAGCGACAGCAGCACGATCGGCATGTCGGCGTCAGGATACATCAGGCCGAGCGGCACGAAGGTGCCGTGATCGAACCCCTGGTTGGGATCCTCGCGGCAATCGAGGCCCGCATGCCTGAGCAGCGCCCTCACGTCCGCGGCGAGCTCGGGCTTGCCGGGCGCCGGATATTTGAGGTGGTAGGTATGCTCGGGGAAGCCGTAATAGTCGTAGACCATCGGCGGATGCGGCGAGGTCGAGACGGTGAAACTGTCTGCCTCCCAATGCCCGGTGATGACGAGCACGGTCTTCGGCTTCTCGGGCAGCAGCTGCGGCAACCGGCCGAACTCCGCGGCGGTCTTGGCGTATTGCACCCGGCGGTCCTCCATGAACGGCCAGGGGCCGCCGCCATGCGACAGGAACAGGGTCGGTAATCGCGTCATGGGATCGTCTCGCCGGCAACAGGCGCGCGGGAACGGCCCGCGCGGACGGCGGCGAGCATAGGCGGCCCGGTATGGTTAGCAAGTCGTTAACGATTCGCCGCCCACAATCCCCGGCGTGGCCGAAGGAATCGGCCAGGGGACTTGAGGACGTGAAATGAAGAAGTTTGCGCTGGGGGACGTCGTCAACAGTGACAAGGGCCGCCGCGGCGTCGTCCGTGCCGCCTACCGGTCGAAGGAAGGCCAGCAATTCTACGCCGTCGAGAAGGACGGCGCGATCGACCATCTGGAAGAAGACCGGCTGAGCCCCGCGCCGCGCGTCGAACTCGCGGCCTGAGCCCACTTCATTTTCTGCTTTCGCGCGCGAGCCGGTCGAGACGCTCCGACCAGGGATCGTCTCCGCTGGCGATGCGATCGTTCGCGATCAGCAGCAGGCGATCGCCGCCGGCGGCCGCGTCCCAATACGGCAGGTCCGGTCCATTGGGATTGCCGCTCCTCGCGAAATTGATCCAATAACCGCGCATGCGGTTCGCGACCTCGCGATCGCGTCGCGTCAGCAGGCCCGCGCCGGGCACGCCTTCCACGCCGAAGATGAATTGCAGCTCGCGCCCGTGTCCTCCGTCGGGATTGGCGCCCCGCGCCTCCGGCACATGCCCGAAGCGATAGCGAAAGGTCGGCGCGCCGTTCGCCGCATGCAGGCGCGCCAGCAATCTCGCCGGCTCGGAGAAGACCCTGTCGGTGTAGAAACGGGTCGTCAGCTCCGAAGGTTTCGCAAGATCGGGATAGAGCTTGCGCAAGCCGTCGATGCTCTCGCCCGACGAGACCAGTTCCTCATTGATCTCCGGCGCACCATCGAAACGTGTCTCGTCGTCATTCGAGCCGATGATGAGCGGAATGCGGCCCTCGTGGCCGGCGGTAAAGCCTGCGGCGATATCTTCGGTCACCATGCCTCCATCCATCGCTGGGGCGAAGCTGCGCGGCGCCGCTTCCAGCACGAGCTCTTCCGCGGCAAGCAATCGCGCCGGCGCAACGTTGCGCAGATTCGCGGCGTCCCCGAGCGCGACGGCGAATTGCTGTCCCACGGCCTCCGCTTCTTGCGACGAACGCAGACGCGCGCGGCCGGGAATCGATTGCAGAATGGCCTTCTGAAACAGACCGCGCGATTGCGCGCTCAACATCAGGAGCGCAATCGACGTCGCGCCTGCGCCGCTGCCGAACAGCGTGACGTTGCGCGGATCCCCGCCGAACGCCGCAATGTTGTCGTGCACCCATTGCAGCGCCGCGGTCTGATCCATCAGGCCGAAATTGCCGGAGCTGCCTTGCGGCAGCGCGGGATGACTGAACCAGCCGAGCACGCCAAGACGATAGTTCACGGTGACGACGATGAGGCCCGCCTGCGCCAGCTTTGCGCCGTCGAACAGCGGATCGTTCGCGGTGCCCGCGATGAATCCGCCGCCATGGATGAAGACCATCACCGGCAACGGACCGTCGACGCCGAACGGACGGAACACGTTGAGCGTCAGGCAATCCTCGCCCGCATCGGGCAGTGACGGCTGAAGGCACGGCGCGCCGTAGTCGTAGGCGGTGCGCATGTCCGAGTTTTCGACCGTTGCCTGCGGCGGACGCCAGCGCAGCGCGCCGATCGGCGGCGCAGCATAGGCCAGGCCCTTGAACGACGCCACCTCGCCTTCGACCGCGCCGAGCATCTGTCCTTCGCGTGTGAGCGCAAACGGAAACTGTCCGACCGCCTGTGCAGCGGCCGCACCGGCGAAGCAAAGACACGACAGGGTAGCGACGAACGCAAACAGGAACCGCATTCGGGGAGTTCTCGATGCGCGAAGAGTTCCCCGGCAGGTTACGTCCGCGACGCGTGGTGAGGCAAGTTCCGCTGCCTCAGGCTAATCGCTCTTGCCGACGATCTCCGCCAATGCGCGGCGGGCGACGATGCCGAGTTCGCCGAGCGTGGCGCGGCCGGACTGTGCCGCTTCGATCAGGCGTTCGGCGATGAATCTGCGGCTGTCGTGATCGCCGCCATGCGGCAATTGGCGGCACGTCTCCTCCAGGACGACGTCCATGTTCGCTTTGGTCCGCTCACTCAACTCTGTCATGACGCCCGATCGCTACGCGTGGCTTGTAGCCGCAAGCATACACAGCAGGATGTGGTCTGATGAGTCCGGACAATCCCGGCGATTGTGCATCGCGGTGCGTGTATCGCCGCAACCTTCGCGCGGCCACGACTGTGCCGCAAATGACCACCGAAGATTGCATTTGTCCTGATGACAGACCGGACCGGCAGGACTAGCCTGCCGGCAAAACAAGATACACGGGAGGAATACCATGCCGGACGCAATGGTCGCCGCACGTGAGTCCCATGCGGCGAGTGGAACAGCCCAACAGGTCGACGTCGCCGTGGTCGGCGCCGGATTTGCCGGCCTCTATCTTCTCCATCGCCTGCGCAAGGCGGGCCTCTCCGCGGTCGCGCTCGAAGAAGCCGGCGATGTCGGCGGCACCTGGTACTGGAACCGTTATCCCGGCGCACGCTGCGATATCCAGACCATCGACTACAGCTACACATTCGATCCCGAGCTCGACAGGGCCTGGACCTGGTCGGAGAAATACGCCGCCCAGCCCGAGATCCTGCGCTATCTCGGCTTCGTCGCCGACCGCTACGATCTCAGGCGCGACATCCGCTTCAACACCAAGGTCAACGCGGCGACATGGGACGAGAAAGCCGAGCGCTGGCAGCTCGCCACCAGCAACGGTGCGCCGGTGTCCGCGCGTCATTACGTCATGGCCACCGGCTGCCTCTCCGCGCCGAAGCCGCCGGAGATCGACGGCGTCAAGGATTTCAAGGGCGAAATCTATTTCACCGGCCGCTGGCCGCATGACGGCGTCAACCTCAAGGGCAAGCGCGTCGCGGTGATCGGCACCGGCTCGTCGGCGATCCAGTCGATCCCGATCATTGCCGGGCAGGCCGCACACCTGACCGTGTTCCAGCGCACGCCGAACTTCGCGCTGCCCGCACATAACGGCCCGTCGCCGGCCGACCGCAAGGACCTGTTCCAGAGCGATCGCGCGGCCTATCGCGAGCAGGCGCGCCAGTCGATGACCGGCGTGCCCTATCCGCAGCAGACCGTGGTGAGCTGGCAGCTCAGCGATGCCGAGCGCCGAGAGCGGTTCGAGCACGCCTGGGCCGCCGGGGACCTCGTCCACATCCTGACGCAGCTCTGGGCCGATCAGGCCGTCGATGTCGACGGCAACAAAATCGTCCAGGACCTGATCCGCGAAAAGATTCGCGCCGCGGTGAATGATCCCGAGACGGCGGCGGCGCTGATGCCGGACGACCATCCCTTCGGCGCCAAGCGTCCCTGCCTCGATACCAATTACTACGCCACCTACAACCGGCCGAACGTCACGCTGGTCAATCTGCGTCAGGAGCCGATCAAGGCGATCACCGCAGGCGGGATCAGCACCGGCAAGCGCAACATCGACGTCGACGTCATCGTGTTCGCGACCGGCTTCGACGCCATGACCGGCGCGATCCGCGCCGTGCATCCGATCACCGGGCGCGGCGGCAAGTCGCTCACCGATGTCTGGAAGCAGGGGCCGCAGAGTTATCTCGGTCTCACCGTCGAGGGTTTCCCGAACTTCTTCATGATCACCGGGCCCGGCAGCCCGTCGGTGCTGTCGAACATGGCGGTGTCGATCGAGCAGCATGTCGACTGGGTCGTCGATCGCCTCGCGGAGCTGCGCGATGCCGGCTTCACCACGATCGAGCCGACCGAGACCGCACAGGCCGCCTGGGAACGGCACATGACCGACTGCTCGATGGTGACCCTGCATCGGCTGGCCAACACCTGGTACACGGGCGCCAACGTGCCCGGCAAGGTGCAGGGCCTGATGCCCTACACCGGCGGCGTCGGCCCCTATCGCAGCATCTGCGACGAGGTGACGGCCCGCGGCATGCTCGGCTTCAAGCTCACCGGCCCCAACGTCGCTGCGCAATGCAATGACGGCGAGGTGGTGAAGCTGCAGCCGGACGTGCGGCTGGTGCTGAATTTGCTGGCATCGCTGAACCTGCCGCCGATCGAGTCGATGGGCGCAATCGGCGCCCGCGCCTTCGTCAACGAGTTCAACAAAGGCCGGCCGGCGGGACGTCCGATCGGCGAGATTGTCGACGGCACCCTGCCCGGCCCGGACGGCCCGCTGCCCTATCGCGTCTACAAGCCGGCAACGCCGGGCCCGCATCCGGTCGTGGTCTATTTCCACGGCGGCGGCTGGGTGCTTGGCGACGAGCAGTCGGACGAGCCGTTCTGCCGCGACATGGTACGGCGGACCGGCATGATGTTCGTCAGCGTGGGCTATCGCCACGCGCCGGAGCATCGCTTCCCGGCCGCGGCCGAGGACGGCTATGCGGCCGCGCGCTGGATCGCCGAGCATGCGACCGAGCTCGGCGGCAAGCCGGGCCCGGTGCTGGTCGCCGGCTGGAGCGCCGGCGGCAACATCGCTGCCGTCACCTGCCAGCTCGCGCGCGACCGTGGCGGGCCCGAGATCGCCGGTCAGTTGCTGGTGTGCCCGGTCACCGACTGCACCTTCGACCGGCCCTCCTACAATGACAACGCGACGGGCTATTTCCTGACGCGCGGCCTGATGTACTGGTTCTGGGACATGTATTGCTCCCCGGCCGATCGCACCGATCCGCGCGTGTCGCCGTTGCGTGGCAAGGTTGCGGGCCTGCCGCCGGCCTACGTCGTCACCTGCGAGTTCGACCCCCTGCGCGACGAGGGCATCGCCTATGCCGAGGCGATGGCCGCCGCCGGCGTCCCGGTCGAGCAGCTCAAAGTCCGCGGGCATTTCCATTCGTCCTTTGCGATGGTGGACGTGGTAATCACGGGCGTCGCCGGCCGGGTGCAGATGGCCGAGGCCTTGCGGCGCTTCGCAGGCCTCCCGCCGGAGGTCAGCCGCGGCGACGAGCGGAGCCACGGGCATGTCAGCCCCGGTCACAAGATCGCGGCGGCCGCGAACTGAAAACAACGCGGCAGCCGGGAACTTTTCTCCGGCTGCCTCGTTGTGCGCTGTGAATTTGCGTGCAGCGACAGATGTAGGCCCCGGCACGCAAATCCGCATGCCGGGGTGTTTTTTGCGTGAGGCAGGACGATGGGGGACGTGGGTACGGAGTCAAAGGTCGATTTCGGCGCGCTTGCGGCCCTGCATAAATGGCCGTCGCTGGCGAACCAGCGCCAGCCGGATCGCGAGCCCTACCCGATCATTGAAGGCACCCTCGACGAGTGCATCTCGGCCTTCATGGGCAAGCCCGCGGCCACCAGGCACCTCTATGAGATCCGGACAATGGCGCAGCCACCGCTGGTGACGGATATCCTTTCGCCGGAGCACGTCACCGAGCTCTCACGGCTGCGGGAATATCTTTGATTGCCTCCAGCGCCAGGACGTCACGCTCACGACAAGCTTCTCGTTAAACCGGGAACCTTCATCCGCTCTATCCTGTTAACAGGGATCGGAAGCCAAAGGCGTGAGTGTCGAAGATGCTTGGAGCTGGCGTGCCATCCCCGGTCGTGCCCTATGGCGCCGACCAGACCCTGTTCGTGGTGATCGACCGCCGCGACGAAGCGACTGAAATCCGCGTCGAGCGTAGCGATCTCGAAGCCACCATCGGCGAGCTCGTCGCCGGCTGCTTCAACGATCCCGTCAAGGTGATTTCGTTCAACACGCTCGAGCACTGGATGAAGGACATCTCGACCGATGTCGCCGGCGAGATCCGCGCGCGTTGCGACATCGATGGGGTAACGCTGCCCGACTATCTCAGCGACTTCGTCGAGAGCCACACCTGACCGAACATCATCTGCCCGGCAAGGCAAGAAACTTCAAACTGCACACAACAAAAAAGCGCCGCTCACGCGGCGCTTTTCGTGTCACACGCTCTTAGTGGTGCCAGAACAATGCCAGCAGCAGAACGATCGGCAACGGCACGCCAAGCATCCAAAGCAGAGCACCTCGACCAAAGCCCATGACTTCCTCCTCATGATTCAACTGCCGATATGACGCAGCAAACGAGAAGAAGTTCCGCGCTTTGCAGCGAGGACGGATGCGTTCAATGCATGGTTTACGCGAGCATGATCCGGAAAAGTGCGGAGCGGTTTTCCGAACAGATCATGCTCAGACGAGGAGCTAAAGCGCGGTGACGATCTACGCCAATCTCATTGTACGTTACGCGCGCCGATACTTGCCGGCGATGACTTCGATTTCGCGGCGGCGGTCACCGGCAAAGGTCAGGAGCTTTTCGATCGTCAGCGTATCCGTGATCCGTTTGGCGAGGCGCTCGGCGCGTGCAGCCTGATCTTCGAGATACTGGATCGTGTTCAAGCGTGGCCTCCCAGGGACCTCGATCGAAGTCCCGATTTTGTTGGGTGACCATCGTGCGCCTGAAGCGGCTAACAGCCGGTTAAGCAAGCTACACCAACGTTGATGGGCCGCGCTTTATTGCACGACGTCCAGCCGGACATTGGTAATGCCCTTGTCGACCATGCCGAGCGCCTCGGCCGCCGACGGCGAGATGTCGACGACGCGTCCACGAACATAGGGCCCGCGATCGTTGACCCTGACGGTCACGAAGCGGCCCGAGGAGACGTCGGTTACACGCAGCTTGGTGCCGAACGGCAGGCTCGGATGTGCCGCGGTCAACTCGTTCTTGTCGAACTTCTCGCCACTCGCGGTCTCCGTATCCGAATAGAAGGAGGCAACGCCATGCGACGCGGTCTGCTTGGCATCACCATTGGGGACGCGAACCCGGCTGACCGGCCGCGGATGCAGCGCCGCCACCCGTTGCGGACGCTCGACGGCAGCCAGCCTGTTGGTGCCGAGATCGGCCTTCTGGCGGCCCACCGGCGATTGCGCGCACGCGGCGAGCGATGCGGCGCCGATCACGGCGAGCAGCAACCGGCTCGAGGTTGCCAGCGAAATTCCGGACGTTTCGGCACGTGCAATGCGAGACATGATGCGCCCTCCGAACACGCCTGAGTTTCGGTGGGCAATCGGGGCCAAACCTAGGCTGAAGCAAAGCAGGCCTGGGGCCGCAGCCGTTTCGCGCCAGCTGTGGCGATTCCATCACACTGGCCTGTCCTGAATCGAGACAGACCGCTGGAAAATCGCCTGTCGTCAGTAGTTCGGCTCGTACATCTGCGACTGCACCAGCGCCTTCACGTCGTTCGGCGCCGGACCTTCCGCCAGCCCGCGCTGGTAGGCGACATCGGCGACCGCGGCCGCGATGCGGGCCGAGACCTCGCGGATGCGCGGCAGCGCCGGATACAGGCTGCCCTGCGCGAGATCGTCCTTGCCGACGCAATCGGCGAGCGTATGCGCGGCCGCCATGAACATCTCGTCGGTGACGAGCTTCGAGCGGCTGGCAATGACGCCGAGGCCGACGCCGGGGAAGATGTAGGAGTTGTTGCCCTGCCGCGGCACGAAGCTGCGGCCGTTCAGCTTCACCGGATCAAACGGGCTGCCGCAGGCAAACAGCGCCCGGCCCTCGGTGTAGCGATAGGCATCCTCCGCCGAACATTCCGCCTTGGAGGTAGGGTTGGACAGCGCGAACACGATCGGCTGCGCGTTGAGCTCGGCCATCGCCTTGAGCACCTCGGGCGTGAAGGCGCCGCCGACCGCGGCAACACCGATGATCGCCGTCGGCTTCAACGTCTTGATGGCCGTGAGGAAGTCGGCGATCGGCGCCTGGTCGGTGTGGGCATAGCGCAGCTTGTGGCCGTGAAGGCCCTCGCGGCTGCTGACGACGAGGCCACGGGAATCCACCAGCCAGTTGCGGCGGAGTGCTTCGGCTTCGGACGCGCCCTCCGCCATCATGGCGGACACCACGAGATCGGCGATGCCGGTCGCGGCCTCGCCGGCGCCAAGGAACAGGATTTTCTGGTCCTTCAGCTTGCCGCCGGAGATGCGCAGCGCCGTGAACAGGCCGGCAAGCGCAACCGCCGCGGTGCCCTGAATGTCGTCGTTGAAGACGCAGGCTTCGTCGCGATATTTGTGCAGCAGCTTGAACGCGGAGTGATTGGCGAAATCCTCGAACTGGATCAGCACATCCGGGAACGTCTTTCGCGCAGCCGTCATGAACTCGTCGACGAAGCTGTCATAGGCCTCGCCCGTCAGCCGCCGCTCGCGCAGGCCGAGATAATAGGGATCGTTCAGCAGCTCTTCGTTGTTGGTGCCGACGTCGAGCACGATGGGCAGGCAATGCTCGGGATGCACGCCGGCGCAGGCGGAGTAAAGCGACAGCTTGCCGACCGGGATGCCCATGCCGTTGGCGCCGAGATCGCCAAGACCCAGGATACGTTCGCCGTCGGTCACGACGATGAGCTTTGCGGGACTGGGCCAGTTTTTCAGGATGTCGGCGATCTGGCCGCGATCGCGCGAGGAGATGAACATGCCCCGCGGCCGCTGCCAGATCAGTCCGTACTTCTGGCAGGCGAGCCCCACCGTCGGCGTGTAGATGATCGGCTGGATCTCGTCGATATTGTCGACGACGACGCGGAAGAACAGCGCCTCGTTGCGGTCATGCAGCGCGTTGAGCGCGACGTATTTCTCCAGATCCGTCGGCAGCGTGCGCAGATTGGTCAGCACGCGCTCGACCTGCGTCTCCATCGTCAGCACGCAGGGCGGCAGCAGGCCGCGCAGGCCGAGCGCATCGCGCTCCGCTTCGGTGAAGGCAGTGCCCTTGTTGAGCAGGGGATCGCGCAGCAGCGTCATGCCGCGTGCGGTGTCGGATGATGTCGATTGGGCGCTGACCCGAGCAGGTCTATTCACGAATTCCCCCAGGGAGTTTCTTATTGGACCACCGGCATTGTCGGCCAGCGGTCCCCTGAGATCAAGGACGTAGCACCCCGCGCGTCGATTGTGATCTCGCACCGCAGCGAAACTTCACGAAAAAAGCCTCAAAACACGGCGGGTCTGGAGGGGCATATGCTGTCGCCACGCCGTCATTGCGAGCGCAGCGAAGCAATCCAGAATCTTTCCACGGAGGGGGCTCTCGATTGCTTCGCTGCGCTCGCAATGACGGGGATAGGGCGTCGGCCTCGCATTCTTCAGCAGGCTCTCCGGATGAGGAGCTGCGATTGCAGCGACCTGCAGCGATTACTCCGGCTTGATGTCCGCGGCCTTCACGATCGGCCACCATTTCTCGGTCTCGGCCTTCTGGAAGGCCGCGAGCGCGGCGGGCGTCTGCTGATCGACCGGCGGAATCTCCTGGCCGAGCTCCGCGAAACGCGCCTTGACGGCGGGATCGGCGAGCACGGCGACGATCGCCGCGTTGAGCTTTGCGACGACGTCCTTCGGCGTGTTCTTCGGTGCCCAGATGCCGTGCCAATAGGAAATATAGAGCCCCGGCAGGCCCGCCTCGTCCACCGTCGGCACATCAGGCGCGGACGCGAGCCGCGTCGGCGAGGTCACCGCGAACGCCTTGATCGCACCGTTCTTGTATTGCTGGATTGAATTCGAAGCCTGATCGAACATGATGTCGATCTGGCCCGCCACGAGATCGATCATCGCAGGCCCTGCGCCGCGATAGGGCACGAACTGGAAATCAGTGCCGGTCTTCTCCTTGAAGAAGACACCGGCGACGTGCGCGCCGGTGCCGGCGCCGGCCGTGCCCGCGGTCGCCTTGCCCGGGTTGGCCTTCAGCCAGGCGATCATCTCTTTCAGATTGTTGGCTTCGAGCGATTTGCGGCCGACGATGAGCTGCGTGCCCATCGCAATGGTCGCGACCGGCTCGAAATCGGCGAGCACGTCATACGGCAGCTTGAAGATCGCGCCATTGAGCACATGCGTGCCCCAATGGCCGATGGTGATGGTGGTGCCGTCAGGCGTCGCGCGTGCGACACGGGCACCGGCAATGCTGCCGGAGGCGCCGGCCACGTTCTCGACCACGACGGTGGTGTGCAATTCGGCGGCGATTCGTTCGGACAGGATTCGCGCCAGCGTATCAGTCGGCCCGCCCGCGGCGAACGGCACCACGAGGGTGACGGGGCGCGACGATTGGGCCCAGGCAGGCGCGATCCACGCCGCACATCCCAGTAACGCGCTTACGACAATCACATGACCGCGCAACACGGCCCACAGCCCCCGCATCAGCCCCTCCCACTGTTTTTGCCGCCCGCATGTTGGCAGCGGGCTGGAGGTGGAGTGAACGATGCCGCGCAGGCGGTGGCAAGTCGTAAGTTGGTCGCGCCCCTACCCTGCCGCCCGTCGTGGGGTCAGATTCGCGGTGTTGTCGGCCGGCGGCGCGATCTGCATCAAAATGGTCTGGACCGGCGATGCCACCTCGATGCCGTTCTGCTGGAAGCGCAGCTTCATGCGGCGGTTGAATTCGCGCTGGACCGGCCAGCGACCGGCCTCGGTGCAGCGGATCTGGCCGACGATCGAGACCATGGCGCCGTCGACCTTGTCGATGCCCCACAGATCGAGATCGCCGCGGATCAACGCACGGAATTCCGGCTCGCGGCGCATCTCGTCGACGATGTCCTTGAGGATCTCGCCGGCGCGGTCGGTGTCCTCCTTGTAGGCGACATTGACGCTGACGGATGCATTGCCGGCGCCGCGGCTGGCATTGGTGATGGTCGTGACCGCGCTGAACGGCACGATGTGCACGGCGCCGTCGCCGGCGCGCAGGCGGATGGTGCGGATCGAGACGTTCTCGACGACGCCGGAGAGACCGGAGACGCTGACGCTGTCGCCGACCTGAACCGTGTTCTCCAGCAAAAGGAAAAGTCCGGTGATGAGATCCTGCACCAGCTTCTGCGAGCCGAAACCGATCGCGATGCCGACGATGCCGGCGCCGGCGAGCAGCGGTGCGACATTGACGCCGATCTCGCTGAGCGCCGTGAGGCCGACGACAGTGGCGATCAGGCACAGCAGCGCCGTGCGCAGCATCGGCTGGAAGGTGCGCAGCCGCGCGGCGCGGGCATAGTGCCCGTCCCGCGACAGCGTGTTGATCTGGCGATCGAGCAGCGCGTTGCTGGCCTCCCAGATGGCGGCGGCGATGAACACGGCGATGCCGATCGTGGCCACGGCCGAGATCAGCCGGCTGCCGATCTGCCCGCCATAGAACCAGACGATGGCATCGACGCCCCAGACTTCGAGCATGGCGACGAAGCCGATGAAGGCGATGATGCCGGAGACGATCTTGCGCAGCAGCGGCAGATAGCGGTTGGCACGGACTTCCAGCCCCGGGAAGCGCTGCAGGATTTCCGGCCTGATACGGAAGCCGCGGTCGATCAGGCTGAGCGTCAGCGTGATGGCGACGCGGGTGACCAGGGCAACCACGATGGTCCCGACGAAATATTGCAACAGAAGCGAATAGCCGTTGCGGATGTTGAGCGCCCACACCGCCCACAGCGCGAGGTCGAGCGCGATGGCCAGATAATGCCAGCCGCCGGCAATGCGGTTGCGCAGCCGGGCCGCGAAGCCCTGCCGTTCGGCCGGCGCGCGAATGGCGTTCGCGACCTGCTGGCGGCATTGCAGGATGATGACGACGATGAAGAGATGCACCACCAGCATCACCATGCGGAGCAATGCGGCATAGCCGGCGCGATGCAGACCGAGCAGCAGCGCGACATTGGCGAACGCGATGCCGGTGACGCCGACGCCGACGATGCGCCGTGCCCAGATCTCGATATAGGCGGCGGTCTCGGCGCGAACCGGAATGAGCCCGTACGGTCCGGCCAGCGCGCGAATGGCGCAGATGAGGCCGCGCGAGAAGGCATAGGCGTTGACCACCGCGAGGATGACGAGACGGACGGTCGCGGGATCTCCGATTTCCGTTCCGAGCAGCGCCGTAGCGACGCCGACAAACGCGACCACGGGAAGCAGTTCGAGCGCGAGACGACCGAACACGAAGGGCAGCCGGAGCAGCAATTGCCAGACGCGCGCGAGGCTGTTGCGACGCCTGTGCAGTTCGGGCGCGGGCGTGACGTCGGCGACGGATGACGGCGGATCCGCGATCGGCAGCGCCTGCGACGGCAGTTGCGCCGTCTGCGGCACGCGGGCTTCGAGGAAGATGACCGGGCGCCGGATCAGGCGGAAGATCACCCACTCCGCCGCAAGCGCGCAGCCGATCACCAGCGCGAGTTTCCAGGCGATCTCGATCAGCAGATTGTATGCAGCGGGGTCGTTCGCGGTCCGCACGATCCAGTAATAGAACGCCGGGAAGTGCGTCAGCGTCCTGGCCATGTCGGCGATATCACGCGACATCTCGCCGATCTCTTCCGACACGGTGAGCAGAAGCTGCGCACCGAGGCCATCGGCGGAGAGCGGGATCGGCGATTTCTGTTCGGGCGCGGGCGGCGCCGGCTGCTGCGGACCCGACGCATTCGCGATCGCGCGCAGCGTATCGATCATCTGGGCGCGCTTCTTGTCGTCCTGAAGGGTGTCCAGCGCGCGTTTAGCCTCGTCGGGCGACAGGGTGGCCGCATTGCCGGGCGCCGGCTTGGCAGGCTCGGCGTGGGCTCCGGCGAAAGATGAGATGGCGAGGACGAGCGCTGCGAGAAGCGCGAAGACAGGCTTGTGCGACACGAAGGATTCCCTGGAAAAAACAGATGCGCTCCGGCGGACTCGGAATCGTCACCGCCGCAGCGCATGCGTCATGTCGGATGGCGTTATTCGCCCCGATCCTGTGTCGGAAGTTTGCCGATGAGGCGACAATCTCTTGGCATTTGCCGCAACGCAGGAGACGGGAACCCTGGGCTCTGCGACGCTAGTGAGGCCTGGTCGGAGCAAGCGCCTCGTCCTTCGAGACGCCCGCTTTGCGGGCTCCTCAGGATGAGGCTAAGCGGCAGCTTGGCGAGATGAGGCTCGGCAGCAGCCTGGCCAATAGAAATGCCGCCACATACCCCGCCCTCATCCTGAGGGCCCGCCGCAGGCGGGCGTCTCGAAGGATGGCTGTAGGGGAGCCTCTCACCACTTTTCTCTCACACGCGATAGCCCCTTGTCATTCCGGGGTTCGGACCCGGAATGACTGGGAGGTGGAGGAGAGACATGAATGTTGGCTTGTCCGCGCCGGTGCTCCCTTGGACCATCCGACACGATCGATGCGTGGCTCAAAGCACAGCGCCGGGCAGGTAGGGGCCATGCCACACTGATGCGGCCCTCTAAACCTTTACCCGGCGTGCCGTTCGCGGTTTCCGCCGCTATGCGATAGTCCGAACGAGCTCCATCGCACTTAACGCGGCTGGATTTGCGGAGGTGGTGTCATAGACCTCCCCTTGCTCTTGAGATGGACGATAGCGTCGCTTGTTTGCGACTGTTGCCATGCTCCTCCTGTGACACAAAACTGTCAAGCGAGATCAACAGCCTGCGAGATCACAATTGAACGCGGTGTTCCCCTTGCCGCGATGCACCGCGCACATGAACGATCGCGTCTGGATTGCGCCTGCGACTCAATGCAGCGGAATAAACCCATTGCCGCAGCGTTTGTGTTGACGAGGATATCAACCTCTCCCGCCTCACGCTCATTTCCAGAAAGCCAGACAATGAAGCTCTCGATTTGCCTCACTGCGCTCGCCGCATTCGTGATCGGCGTCGCCTCCGCCGCCGCACAAACGCCGCCGCAGACCTCGACCCGAAAGGTCGACGGCACCGACAACGTCTACATCTTCCGTTACGGCGGCCACCAATCGATGTTCATCGTGACGCCGCAGGGCGTGATCGCGACCGACCCGATCTCCTATTTGCGTCCGGCAAAGCCCTACATCGACGCCATCAAGGCGGTCACCGACAAGCCGATCAAATACGTCATCTACAGCCATCACCATTACGACCACATCGCCGGCGGCCAGCCTTTCAAGGATCTCGGCGCCACCTTCATCGCGCACCGGCGAACCAAGGAGCGCCTGCTCGAGCTGAAGAAGCAGAATTCGCTGCTCGCCGATGTCGTGATGCCGGACCAGGTGGTCGGCGACAAGAAGTCCATCACGCTCGGCGGTACCACGCTGGAGCTGAACTATGTCGGCCGCAACCACTCCGACAATTCGCTGGTGATGCGGCTGCCGAAGGAGAAGATCGTGTTCGTGGTCGACTTCGCGCCGATCGAATCGGTCCAGTTTCGCAACATCCCCGACAACGCCTCGCCGATCGAATACATCGCCTCGCTGAAGAAACTTGCCTCGCTCGACTGGGAGCGGATGATCCCCGGCCATCCCTATGCCGGCGGCCGCTTCGGCACCAAGAAGGACATCGAGGACGACATCGCCTACATGGAGGACCTCTCCGCGGAGGTGAAGAAGGCGGCCGATGCCGGGAAATGCTTCGACACCGCGATGAAGGACGTGAAGCTGCCGAAATACGAGAAGTGGGCGAATTACGAGGCGAGCCTGCCCGCCAACGTCGAACGCTTCTGCTACTGGTGGGGCCGCGGCTACTGACGGCTAGCACCGCCGCGACGAGCTTCGCTCGCGCTGAATTCGTAGCGTGGGCAAAGGCGCACTTGCGCCGTGCCCACGACCTCTCGCGTCACGATCATTGGTGGGCACGCTACGCTTTGCCCACCCTACAGGACCGAACAGTTGGCTGAGGTTGATGCGTTAAACCGCACCCTCCCGATCATGACACCATACCCCCGTTTTGCCCGACGAGTCAAACGAATTTCGCAAAATCCGCATTCGCGTCCTGCGCAACAACCAACCTATTGATTTCACTATCGCCGGCTACTGTGCATGGGGTTGTTTTCGCAACTTTCATTTTGAACGCTTCTTGCCGCCCTCCTTCTCCAGCGCCTTTCGCACCTGGTCGAACTCGGCCAGCGAGGCCTTGTCGGCGCGGGGGAAGCGCAAGTCGAGCTTCTCGAGTGCCGCGACGATCGCCGAGCCGATCACGACGCGCGCGAACCATTTGTGGTCGGCGGGCACGACGTACCACGGCGCATGCGGCGTCGAGGTGTGCCGGACGATGTCCTGATAGACCGCCTGGTAGCGCGGCCACAGCGCGCGCTCCTTGATGTCG
>Ga0065165_1000740_pt1 | contig 45296 bp, 40 predicted proteins | sample AraplaMF_Cvi_mMF_FD_63813 | JGI IMG/M metagenome (GOLD analysis project Ga0065165, IMG submission 63813) | Arabidopsis root microbial communities from the University of North Carolina, USA - plate scrape MF_Cvi_mMF (version 2) (version 3) | ecosystem: Host-associated > Plants > Roots >...
CGAGCATCGCGAGGTGCTGGAAGCCTACCGCATGTTCGCCAACGACCAGGGCTGGTCGCACAAGCTGCACGAGGCGGTCGCCACCGGCCTCACCGCGGAAGCCGCGGTCGAGCGCGTGCAGTCCGACACCCGTGCGCGCATGCTGCGCTCGACCGATCCCTATCTGCGCGACCGGCTGCATGACCTCGAGGATCTCGGCTACCGCCTGATGCGGCAGCTGGTCGGCCAGGACCATGCGCCTTCACGTGAACAGCTGCCCGACAACGCCATCGTCATCGCCCGCGCGATGGGCCCAGCGGCACTGCTCGATTACGACCGCAAGCGCCTGCGCGGCATCGTGCTGGAGGAAGGTACTGCCAACTCGCACGTCTCGATCGTGGCCCGCGCGCTCGGCATTCCCGCGGTCGGCGAGGTCCCGAATGCGCCGGGCATTGCCGATCCCGGCGACGCCATCATCGTCGACGGTACCTCGGGCTCGATCTATGTGCGGCCCTCGCAGGAGATCGAGGCGGCCTTCGCCGAGCGCGTGCGCTTCCGCGCCCGCCGCCAGGCGCAATATCTGGCGCTGCGCGACCGCCCCTGCGTCACCAAGGACGGCCAGAAGGTCGAATTGATGATCAATGCGGGTCTCGCCATCGACCTGCCGCATATCGAGGACACCGGCAGCGCCGGCATCGGCCTGTTCCGCACCGAGCTGCAATTCATGGTGGGACAGAGCCTGCCGCGCACCAGCGACCAGCTCGCGCTCTATCGCACCGTGCTGGATGCCGCCGGCACCAAGCCCGTCACCTTCCGCACCCTCGACATCGGCGGCGACAAGGCGCTGCCCTATATGGAAGCGGTGATCGAGGAGAATCCCGCGCTCGGCTGGCGCGCGATAAGGCTCGGGCTCGATCGTCCCGGCTTGCTGCGCGGCCAGATCCGCGCGCTCCTGCGTGCCGGCGGCGGCCGCGCGCTGCGCATCATGTTCCCGATGATCTCCGAGGTCGCCGAATTCGATTCGGCCAAGGCGCTGGTCGAGCGCGAGCTGACTTATCTGCGCCAGCACGGCCACACGCTGCCTGAAAGAATCGACATCGGCACCATGGTCGAGGTGCCGGCGCTACTGTATCAGCTCGACGAGCTCTTGAAGAAGGTCGACTTCATCTCGGTCGGCTCCAACGATCTGTTCCAGTTCCTGTTCGCGGTCGACCGCGGCAACGCCAAGGTGTCCGAACGCTTCGACACCATGTCGGCGCCGATCCTGCGCGCGCTGCGCGAGATCGCGCGGAAGTCGAACGACGCGAAGAAGTCGCTATCGCTGTGCGGCGAGATGGCCTCCAAGCCGATCGGCGCGCTGGCGCTGATCGCGATGGGCTATCGCTCGCTGTCACTGTCGGCGACCGCGCTCGGTCCGGTCAAGGCGATGGTGATCGACCTCGACGCGAAGAAGGCCGAGGCGATGCTCGGCCCATTGCTGGACGCGCCCGCCGGCAGCGTCTCGATCCGGCAGAAGCTGACGGAATTTGCCGAGGCCGAAGGCCTGGCCTTGTAGCGGGCCTGTCGCCCGATTTCCGCCGCCTCGCCCTTTTCCGTATTTTGAGACTGAACCGATGCCGTCACTTCCCGAAGCCAAACTGGACGTGCTCCTTGCACATCATGCCTCTCTCGAGGCCGAATCGCTGGGACAGCTCGCCTCCGAACGCTATGTGCAGATCACGCGCGAGCTCGCCGAGATCACGCCGCTGATCGAGGCGATCAAAACCTATCGGTCCGCCGTCAAGGAGCTCGCCGACACCGAGGCGTTGATCGCCGATCCCGCGACCGATGCCGAGATGCGCGGCATGGCGGAAGCCGAGCGCGACGAGCTGACGCCGAAGATCGAAGACCTCGTCCAGAAAATCCGCGTCGCGCTGCTGCCCAAGGACGCCATGGACGACCGCAACGTGGTGCTGGAAATCCGCGCCGGCACCGGCGGCGACGAGGCCTCGCTGTTCGCCGGCGACCTGTTCCGGATGTACGAGCGCTTCGCCGCCTTGCAGGGCTGGAAGGTCGAGGTGATCTCGGCGAGCGAAGGCACCGTCGGCGGCTACAAGGAAATCATTGCGGAGGTGCAGGGCCGCGGCGCGTTCTCGAAGCTGAAATTCGAATCCGGCGTGCACCGCGTGCAGCGCGTGCCCGACACCGAGACGCAAGGGCGCATCCACACCTCCGCCGCAACGGTTGCCGTGATGCCCGAGGTCGAGGAGGTCGACGTCGAGATCAAGAACGACGATCTGCGCATCGAGACCATGCGCGCGCAAGGCGCCGGCGGCCAGCACGTCAACAAGACCGAATCGGCGATCCGCATCACCCATATCCCGACCGGCATCGTGGTGATGATGCAGGACAGCCGCTCGCAGCACAAGAATCGCGCTTCCGCCATGAACATCCTGCGCTCGCGCATCTACGACGCCGAGCAGCAGCGCGTCGATGCCGCCCGCTCGGCCGAGCGCAAGGAGAAGGTCGGCTCAGGCGACCGCTCCGAACGCATCCGCACCTACAATTTCCCGCAAGGGCGCGTCACCGACCACCGCATCAACCTGACGCTCTACAAGCTGCCGCAGGTGATATCGGGCGAGGCGCTCGGCGAATTGACCGACGCGCTGACCACCGAGCACCAGGCCGCGCAGCTCGCCGCGCAAGGCGCGGCGGCGTGACGCCCCGCGAGAAAAATCCCTTCACAGGACAATCGATCGAGAGCGCGCGGCGCGCGCTGGCCGCGCAGCTGCGATCGGCCGGGCTCGACGAAGCCGAGCTCGACGCCCGCATCCTGCTCGGCGCCGCGCTCGGCCTCGATCTCACCGGCCTGGTCGTTCAGGCCGGCCGGCCCCTCACGGAAGCCGAGGCGTTACAGCTCGCCCAATATGCAGAGCGCCGCCTCGCGGGCGAGCCGGTGGCGCGCATCCTCGGTGTCAGGGAATTCTGGGGTCTGCCGTTTCGCCTGTCGGAGGCAACCCTGGTCCCGCGTCCCGACACCGAGACGGTGGTCGAGCGCGCACTCGAGCTCGTTCGCGAGCGGGAGCTGTCGCATGCGCCCCGCATCGCCGACATTGGCACCGGGTCCGGCGCGATCCTGCTGGCGCTGCTGCACGAGATTCCCTATGCCTTCGGCGTGGGCACCGATCTCAGCCTCACGGCCCTCGAGACTGCGAAGGCCAACGCCACAGCTCTCGGCCTTGGCAATCGCTCGGCCTTCGTCGCCTGCTCCTATGCGGCGGCGCTCCGTGGCCCGTTTGATCTCATCGTGTCGAACCCGCCCTATATTCCCTCAGGGGAAATCCCGAAATTGAGCATCGAGGTGCGCGAGCATGATCCGCATCTGGCGCTCGACGGCGGCAATGACGGCTACGACGCCTACCGCGCCCTGATCCCGCAGGCGGCCGCGCGGCTCGCGCCCGGCGGGGCCCTGATCGTCGAGGCCGGCCAGGGCCAGGCCCGGGATATAGAAACCTTGATGATGGCTGCCGCGTTGTTGGTGGACAGGCCGGCCAAAGCCGATCTGGGGGGCATTCTCCGAGCCGTTTCGGCCCGAAAAATGCCCCCATAAAAGCCGGATTGGCCTGTAAAAAGCTCTTGGAATATCCCTTGGGAACGACTACCTTCCGGTCAACAGATCGGTACCGGCCCCGTAGACCTACGGGTGAAAGCCGGGCTCTCGGGCGAGAGCGTTACTGATGAAGGTTCCAAGCCGCAGGTCCTGTTGAGCGCGATGGCGATTAGAGCTGCGCCGCTTACCGACCGCAACGTGAACGAAAGCCTGATATTGCGCTTGAAGACTTACGCAACAAAGCTGGGCTTGTTTCGGCAGGCAATATGAATGGGTTCGCTGGCAATGAATGCTGGCGGGTGGGGAACGCGTCTTTGTTGAACGCGACGGTCGACGAACATCGGCAGGGTTTCAAGCCGCTCTTGCGCGCGGTGCGCGAGAGAGACGTGAACTGCTGTCATCAGGTCACTCTCAGCAATCAGTATGCGTGCAACCTTTAGGGCTGGAATTAAAGGCAGGACATGAGAAACGGTCAGAACAAGCAGCGGATGCGCAACCGCAACAACAATAACAACAACAATAATAATCGTCGCGGCCAGAACCCGATGACCCGGGTCTACGAGTCCAACGGACCCGATATCAAGATCCGCGGCACCGCCTCGCATATCGCTGAAAAGTATCTCCAGCTCGCGCGCGACGCGCGCTCCTCCGGCGACCCCGTTGCAGCCGAGAACTACTATCAGCACGCCGAGCATTATTTCCGCCTGATCGCGGCGGCCCAGGAACAGTTCCGCCAGAACCAGCAGCCGCGCGGCGACGAGCCGATCAGCACCTCCAGCGGCGAGGACGGCGAGGACGACGGCGAGAATTTCTCGAATTTCGGCCAGGAGCCGGGCTTCGTCCCGCAGCCGCCGCAGCAGAATTTTGGGCGCGACGGCCAGCGCGATCACCAGCAACGCGATTATCAGCAGCGCGACAACCAACCCTATCAGCGCGACAACCAGCAGCCGCGCGAGCACCGCGAACGCGACCATCGTCCGCAGCCGCAATACCAGCCGCAGCCGCAGCCCCAGCCGATACCGCTGAACCAGCCGCAGCCCGTCGTGGCCGACACCGGCAGCGTCGACCGGCTGCCCTCCTTCATCACCGGCCCACAGCCGCAGGTAAATGGCGGCGCGAATGGCGGCCAGGCCAATTTCGAAGGCGGTGGTGGCGGTGAGCGCTTTCCGCGGCGGCGGCGCCGGCCGCATGGCCCGCGTCCCGAGCGCGAGGCAGCACCGGCCGGTTCCAGCGACGAAGTCGCGCCCGGCGAATAGGCTTCTTCCGATTTTCTGATCTGCAATCGTCCCGGCCCCTGCGCCGGGACGATTTGTTTTCAGGTCCGCGTCACCGTCGTCGAGGACGGCACCAGCACCGGCTTGGCCAGTGAGGGAATCAGCCGCGCCCGTTCGCGCTTGGCGGGGATCGCGCGATAGACCTGCTTGGTGGCCTCGACGATGTGCACGCCGGCAAAAGGCAGCGACAGTGCCGCACCGGCGCGCTCCCACATCTGCGCCGATTTCAGCACCCAGCCGCCGGCATAGGGCGGCATGAACAGCGCTTCGCCCCAGGCGGTCGGCGTGAACCAGGTCTGGCGCAACAGATCGGTAATCTGCGAGCGCGAATAGGGCCGGCCGTGACCGAACGGCGTGCTGTCGGTTCGCGTCCACACCCCGCGGCGATTCGGGATCACGGCCATGACGCGGCCGGAGGGCGCGAGCACGCGCCACACCTCGCGCAGCAGCGCGGCCGGATCGTCCGACATCTCCAGCGCGTGGACCAGCAGGATGCGGTCAACCGCGGCGTCGGGAAGCGGCAGCGAGAACTCATCCACCAGCGCGGCCAGCGCCGGCCGCCCGGTCGGCCATTTCAGCACGCCCTGCGCCGCCGGCATGAAGGCGATGCAGCGCTCCGCATCCTCGCGGAACAGCCCGAGATAGGGCGTCGGATAGCCGATGCCGAGCACGCGCTGGCCCTCGGCGCCGGGCCAGCGCTCCCTGATGCCGCGATTGATCATTTGCCGCGCCACGATCCCGAGGCGACGGGAGTAGAATTCTCTGAGGTCGACGACGTCGATGGTCATGACGGCAATGTAACATGCGCAAGGCGTTCGCTGCGCGCTGAATATTGCATTGCCTGCGCAGCGTTAAGGCCATATTTGTCTGGCGGGGCTGAGCGCGATGGAGATGTCATGGCCGCCGAAATTCGTACTTTCAGCTGTTTAAACGACAATTTCGGTTATCTGATCCACGATGTCGAAACCAAGGCGACAGCGTCGATCGACGCGCCGGAGGCCGGCCCGATCCTGAAGGCACTGGAGCGCGAGGGCTGGCAGCTCACCGACATCCTGATCACCCATCATCATGGCGATCATGTCGGCGGCGTCGCCGAACTCAAGCAGAAATACAATTGCCGCGTCGTCGCGCCGCATGACAAGACGACGAAAATCGCCGACGTCGACCTGCGCGTCGCCAACGCCGACGTGGTCAAGATCGGCAATCTGCTGGCACGCGTCGTGGAGACGCCCGGCCACACGCTCGACCACATCTCCTACGTGTTCGACACCGAGAAGACGGTGTTCGCCGCCGACACGCTGTTCTCGATCGGCTGCGGCCGCGTGTTCGAAGGCACCTACCCGATGATGTGGGATTCGCTTTTGAAGCTGCGGGCACTGCCCGACGACTTCAAGCTTTATTGCGGCCATGAATATACGGCGTCCAACGTCAAGTTCGCGCTCACCGTCGATCCCGACAATGCGGCGCTCCAGGCGCGCGCGGCGGAGGTGACGAGGCTGCGGGCCGAGAACAAGCCCACGATTCCCTCACTGCTTGGTGACGAGAAGCGAGCAAACGTGTTCCTGCGCGCTGATGCGCCCGAGGTCGCGGCCAGGCTACACATGAAGGGCGCGGACGCCGCCGCCGTGTTCGGCGAGCTGCGCGAACGCAAAAACAAGTCCTGACGGGGACCGATGCCGACAGCAGCCGAGATCATCGCGCGCCTCGAGCTCCGACCGCATCCCGAGGGCGGGCACTACCGCGAGACGTTTCGCGACCAGACCACGGACGCCAACGGCCGCTCGCGCTCGACGCTGATCTATTTCCTGCTCGCGCGCGGCGAGCGCTCGCACTGGCATCGCATCGATGCGGTCGAGGTCTGGCACTATTACGCCGGCAGCCCCTTGACGCTGCGCATCGCGCATGAGGGCTGCTCCCAGCACGAAGTGCGGCTCGGCACGGACCTGCCGGCCGGCGAACGTCCGCAAGGAATCGTGCCGGCGAATGCCTGGCAGATGGCGGAAAGCACCGGCGAGTGGACATTGATCGGCTGCACCGTGGCCCCCGCCTTCGAGTTCGCAAAATTCGAGCTCGCGCCGAAAGGCTGGGAGCCGTAGGTCGATATCGGGAATCGGGTGGGTTTGATCCGTTGCTCACCGTAGGACAGCGCTCACAGTGAACAGGAGCGCACGATGCACGGAACATTCGGCCCCGCAGTCCGGATCGACCCGGCCATTTTGTATTTCGGAACGCCTGTCGTCCTGATCGGATCGATCAATGACGACGGCTCGGACAATCTCGCGCCGATGTCGTCGGCGTGGTGGGTGGGCTGGCGTTGCATGCTCGGGCTCGCGCGCAACTCGAAGACCACCGAGAACATGATCCGCACCGGCGAATGCGTGCTCAACCTGCCGTCAACCGATCTCGTCGCCGCAGTCGATCGCCTCGCGCGAACCACGGGATCGGATCCCGTACCGCCCGGAAAGCTCCATCGCGGCTATCGGCATGAGAAGGACAAGTTCGGTCTCAGCGGCTTGACGGCACTGCCAAGCGAGACCGTCAGTGCGTCGCGCGTTGTCGAATGTCCGGTGCAGATGGAGGCGAAGGTCGCGCATGTGCATGAGATGGCGCAGGACGACCCAGTCTGGCGTGGCAATCTCGCTGCGATCGAAGTTCGCATCACCCGTGTGCACGCCCATCCCGATATCATGATGAGTGGTGCGGACAATCGCATCGATCCCGACAAATGGCGGCCGCTGATCCTCAGCTTCCAGGAATTTTATGGCCTGACGCCACAACGTTTGCAGCGCTCGGAGCTTGGACAAATTCCGGAGGCGAAGTATCGGCCGCCGGGCTGGCAGCCGGCGCTTTAGCCGCGGATCAATCCTGATCGGCTGGAATCAGCTTCCGCACGGGTATCCGGCGAACGATCCTCGTCGGAAGCTTTTCGTAGGCCGGGCGATAACCACCGGCTCGATATTCATTTTCCGTCAGTTGGGCGAAGGATGTCCCGTCGGTTATCGTAACCGTCTCGGGCCGACCGTTCGCGCCCTCGTTGCGATGAATGCCTGTGAACGTTTCGGGCGGCGCGCCGACTTGCGCGACGACAGTCGAGCCAGAGAGCACGACGGTCAGCATCAACAGTGAGGTAAATGAACGAATCATCGCTTCCACACCATGTCCTTCGCCGCGATCAGGCCGCCCCCGGCGATCAGAACCGCGGCGATGGCGATGTTGGCGCTGGCCTGTGCAAAGCCGGCGGCGATGAGGAAGCCGGTCGACAGCAGCGGCGTCGCGTAGGAGGCGGCGCCGAGCACGCGGATGTCGCCGCGCTTCATGCCGATGTCCCAGGCGTAGAAGGCGGCACCGACTGGGCCGATGCCGAGCGCGACTACGGAGAGCCATTGCAGCGGCGTCTCGGGCCAGACCGTGGTCTCGAGCAGGCCATGCATGAGCGCGGCGAGCACCGATGTGGCGAGGCAGAAGCCCGCGACTGCGTCGGTCGGCACCGCTTTCAATCGCCGCGACAGCACCGAATAGGCCGCCCAGACGAACGCGGCGATGAAGGCCGCGATCAATCCCGGCAGCTGGCCCGGCGCGAAGCCGGAGGTGCTGCCGGCAAACAGCAGCACGGTGCCAACGAGACCGAGCACCGCGCCGATGATGTGATGCGCGGCGAGCCGCTCGCCGGGCAGGAACGAGGAGAACAGCACGATCAGCAGCGGCCACATGTAATTCAGAAGGCCGGCTTCGGCCGGCGGCGCGAAGCGCAGCGCGAGGAAATATAGCGCGTGATAGCCGAACAGGCCGCCGACCCCGACGATCCACACGACCAGCGGCTGGCGCAGGCTTTTCGCCGCATCGCTGCGGCCGATCCAGGTGAGCAGGCCGACGACACCGCCGATCGCAAAGGTCATCGCGGCGAGCTGGAACGCCGGTATCCGTCCGGTCGCGACCGTCATGACTGACAGCAGCGACCACATCAGGATCGCGGTCAATCCGATCAGTGTGGCTGTGCGCGGGGTCATCGATCGAAGGCTCTGAGGACGCTTATGCCCGGCACGAGGCCGGGCATTTGCGTCTTCACTATCGCCTTGTCGCGCCTGAAGCTACAGGCTTTTAGGTCAAAGGCTCGATGCCCCGTCAGGCCTGATATTGGCCGCCATTGATGGTCATCGTCGATCCCGTGATGAAGCCGGCCTCATCGGCCGCGAGGAACACGACCGCGCGCGCGATCTCCTCGGGCTCGCCGAGCCGGTTGACCGGGATCTGCGGGATCACGTTCTTCTCCAGCACGTCCTTCGGCACCGCCTGCACCATCTCGGTGTTGATGTAGCCGGGGCAGATCGCATTGACGGTGATGCCGCCCTTGGCGTTTTCCAGCGCGAGCGCCTTGGTGAAGCCGATGTCGCCGGCCTTCGCCGCGGAGTAGTTGACCTGACCGAATTGGCCCTTCTGGCCATTGATCGACGAGATCGAGATGACGCGGCCGAACTTGCGCGCGCGCATGCCCTCGATCACCTGGCGCGTCATGTTGAACAGCGAGCCGAGATTGGTATTGATGACGGCGTTCCACTGCTCGAGCGTCATCTTGTGGAAGGCGGTGTCGCGGGTGATACCGGCATTGTTGACGAGCACCTCGATCGGTCCGAGATCGGCCTCGACCTTCTTCACGCCCTCGGCGCATGCGTCGAAATTGCTGACGTCCCATTTATAGACGGCGATGCCGGTCTCGGCCTTGAACTTCTCCGCCGCCGCATCATTGCCGGCATAACTTGCCGCGACGTTGTAGCCGGCCGCCTTCAACGCCTTGCTGATCGCCGCTCCGATGCCACGCGTACCACCCGTCACCAATGCAACTCGTGCCATATCGTATTCCTTCCCTTGGACTCGTCGGACGCTTCTGAGTGATCGTTTTTAGTGGTGGATTATGCGGTTGGTTTGACGGACATCAAGAACAAAACGCCCGGCGTTGAGCCGGGCGTTTGTATTTAGTCGAGGCTTGCGCGGTTGCGAAGAATATTTGATTTGCAACCGCCGCCTTTTTAATCGCGTGCAACGCACTCACTGACGTGTGCAGCGCACCCGTCAGCTACGCGTCAGCTATCTTCAGTCGCGCGCCAGACACATCGCGATGCCCATGCCGCCGCCGATACACAGCGTGGCAAGGCCCTTCTTCGCATCGCGCTTCTGCATCTCGTGCAGCAGCGTCACCAGCACGCGCGCGCCGGACGCGCCGACCGGATGGCCGATCGCGATCGCGCCGCCGTTGACGTTGACCTTGGAGGTGTCCCAGCCGAGGTCCTTGTTGACGGCGCAGGCTTGCGCAGCGAAGGCCTCGTTGGCCTCGATCAGATCGAGGTCACCGACGTTCCAGCCGGCCTTCTTCAGCGCGGCGCGCGAGGCCGGGATCGGGCCCGAGCCCATGATCTTCGGATCGACGCCGGCCTGCGCCCAGGACACGATGCGCGCGAGCGGCTTCTTGCCTTCCTTGGCGGCCTGCTTGGCGGTCATCAGCACCACGGCGGCAGCGCCGTCATTGATGCCCGAGGCCGAACCTGCGGTGACCGTGCCGTCCTTCTCGAAGGCGGGACGAAGCTTGGCCATCGCATCGAGGGTGGCGCCATGACGCGGATATTCGTCAGCGCTGACGACGACGTCGCCCTTGCGGCCCTTGATGGTGACGGGGACGATCTCGTCGTTGAACTTGCCGGCCTTCTGCGCAGCTTCAGCCTTCTGCTGCGACGCGACCGCGAATTCGTCCTGCTGGGCGCGGGTGATCTGCCACTGCCGCGCGACGTTCTCGGCGGTGTTGCCCATGTGGTAGCCGTTGAAGGCGTCCCACAGGCCGTCCTTGATCATGGTGTCGACGAACTCGACCGGTCCCATCTTGACGCCGCCGCGCAGATACTGGGCGTGCGGAGCCATGCTCATGGATTCCTGGCCGCCGGCGACCACGATCTCGGAATCGCCGTTGAGCAGCGCCTGATAGCCGAGCGCGACCGTGCGCAGGCCCGAACCGCAAAGCTGGTTGACGCCCCAGGCCGGGCTCTCCACCGGAATGCCGGCGCCGATCGAGGCCTGGCGGGCCGGGTTCTGGCCCTGAGCGGCGGTCAGGATCTGGCCCATGATGACTTCCGAAACCCGGCCGGGCTCGATGCCACCACGCTCCAGCGCGGCCTTGATGGCAATGGCGCCGAGATCGTGGGCAGGAAGGGTCGCGAAGGCTCCGTTGAAGCTTCCGACCGGGGTGCGGGCGGCGCTGACGATGACGACATCGTCTGACATGGGCATCTCCTGGTGTTGAAAGGGGGCAGGCGGGGCTGGGGAAAAGGCTCGCCAGTCTCGGACGGCATCCTGTTAACGTCGTTGAGGCATGTCAATCGGCCGGCGACCGAATTCATGCCGCAGCGCATTCAAAATAGCGTTCTTGGCGTTTTCGCAAGCACGTTTTTGCTGCCCGATTAACCGTGGCGCACAAAACGGTAGCGTACCCCCTTTGAAAATGCTTATTTTGTTGCGTTGCGTACTCTTCCCGCCCTGCGGCATGGCCGCCGGGTTCCCGTTCTCCGCGTTTGCAAGTGAGAGCCCATGGCGAAATCAGACCAACCCACTACCATCAAGAAATACGCGAACCGCCGGCTCTATAACACCGGAACGAGCACCTATGTGACGCTCGAGGACCTTGCTGCCATGGTCAAGGACGGCGAGGATTTCCTGGTCTACGACGCCAAGTCCGGCGACGACATCACCCGCTCCGTGCTCGCCCAGATCATCTTCGAGCAGGAGAACAAGGCCGGCCAGAACCTGCTGCCGACCACCTTCCTGCGCCAGCTGATCCGCTTCTACGGCGACAGCATGCAGATGGTGGTGCCGAAATATCTGGAGCAGTCGATCGCGACGCTGACCCAGGAGCAGGAGAAGTTTCGCAAGCAGATCGCCAACACGCTGTCGGGCACTCCGTTTGCTCCGCTGGAAGAGCAGGTCCGCCGCAACATGGAGTTGTTCCAGCAGACCTTCTCGATGTTCAAGCCGTTTGCGCCGGGCGCGGGCCGACCGGCAACCACTCCGGAGCCGGAGCCCGATGCCAACGCCCCGGCGGCCACGGACAGCAACATCGACGACCTGCGCCAGCAGATGAAGGACATGCAGGAACGCCTCGAGCGCATGTCGAAGAAGGACGAATAGGTCCTTTCGTCCGCAACGGCGCGTCCGTTTGCGACGGGCGCGCGATTGCCAGCTCTGCCCAACTGCCTGCACGAACTCGTCATGGCGAGCAATGACGGAGCGTGTGGAAACAGCGAGCTACGCCGCCAGCTTCACTGCGTGCGCAAAGTCCCAATAGAGTTTTCGCGCCTTGGTGTAGAATGGACCAGGCTTCAGCTCACGATCATCGATACGGATCACCGGCGCGACCTTGGCGAAATTGCCGGATGAAAAAATCTCGTCGGCGGCCAGGAAATCAGCATAGCGCAGCGTCTTCTCGACCACGGTGACGCCGTCGGCGCGAAGCAGGCCAATGACGCGCTGGCGCGTGATGCCATTGAGGAACGTGCCGTTCGGCACCGGCGTATAGACCACGCCGTCCTTGGCCATGAACACGTTGGAATTGCCGAACTCCGCGACATTGCCGAGCATGTCGAGCATCAGCGCGTTCTGGAAGCCGCGCGAGGCGGCTTCCGCCAGCGCGCGCGAATTGTTGGGATAGAGGCAGGCGGCCTTGGCATCGACAGGCGCGCATTCGGCCGTGGGCCTGCGGAACGGTGACAGCGTGATCGCGTTGCCGACGGGTTTGGGCATCGGCGCCTCGTAGATGCACAGGCACCAATTGGTGGTCTCGGGATCGAACAGCACGCCGCCGCCGCTTCCGTTCTGCGCCCAATACATCGGGCGGACATAGAGCTCGGCATTCGCGGCGAAGCGCGCGATGCCCTCGTTGGCGAGCGTGAGCCAGGTGGCGGCATCGACGACCGGTTTGAGGCCGAAATTGATCGCGGATTGATTCGCGCGGGCGACGTGACGATCGAGATCGGGCGCGACGCCTTCGAACGCGCGGGCGCCGTCGAACACGACCGAACCGAGCCAGGCCGCGTGCGTGCGCGGTCCCATGATCGGCACGTTGCCGTCGTGCCATTTGCCCTCGAAGAAGGTCCAGCTCGGCGAATATTCGATCGGCTTCCTGATTTCGGCCATGACGGCCTCCCGTTGGCATGTTGCCGTATTATAGCGCCACTATTGGTCGCAATTTCTAAATGATTTCCTGCGGGGAGATGGTGAGTTAACCTCTCTCGCCAGGAGACGAGGAAGTGCCATGCCGCTCGATCCGCTCGCAAAGCGTTTGTTGACCATGATGGCCGCGGCCGCGCCGCAGGCGAAAAGCCGGCCGAGCGTGGCGGCGCGGCGGCAGTCGCTCGCAAAACTGATGCAGTTCGCGCGCGCTGATGCGCCGGATGTCACCGCATCCGACGGCACCCTCCCCGGTCCCGGCGGCGACCTGCCCTATCGGCTCTATTCGCCCTCGAACGCCGGCGAGCGCACGGCGGGCTTCGTGTTCTTCCATGGCGGCGGGCTCGTCGCCGGCAGCGTTGCCACGCATGACAGCATTGCCGCGGCGCTGGCGCATGCCACCGGCTGCCGCCTGATCTCGGTCGACTACCGGCTCGCACCCGAGCACAAATATCCCGCCGCCATCGACGATGCGATCGCCGCCACCGAATGGGTGGCGCGTCAGGCCGCCTCGCTCGGCATCGACGCCGGACGTCTCGTGGTCGGCGGCGATTCCGCCGGCGCCACGCTGGCGGCGATCGTGTGCCAGGAGGCGGCGCAGAGCGCCGGCCTCTCCATCGTCGCGCAATGCCTGATCTGCCCGGTGCTGGATTTCGAGGAGACATCGCCCTCGCGCGCGGAATTCGCCGAAGGTCATCTGATCGATCGCGTCACGATCGAAGCCGATCTCGCCGACTATCTGCCCGAGGGATTGGACGCCGCCGATCCCCGCATCTCGCCCTTGCGCGCGACACGGCTTGCGGGCCTCCCGACCGCGATCATCCACACCGCCGAATTCGACCCGATGCGCGACGAGGGCAACGCCTATGCGCGCAAGCTGCTCGCCGCGGGTGTCGCGGTCGAGCACGCCTGCCATGACGGCATGGTCCACAATTTTCACGCCATGGGCGCGATCCTGCCGCAGGCGCAGCTCGTGCTGTCGCAGATCGGCGAGCAGGTGCGGCGGGCGGTGGAGAGATAAAGGCGCGAATTACACGCGCGCGCCGAGAACGGCCCTCGCCGCCACCACATATTCGGGCCAATGCGCGTCCGCGTAACGCTCGGCGTGCCGGGCGCAGCTGATGTCGGGCGCATGAGCAGCCGCGATCGTGCGCGCGAAGCGCTCTTCGGCGACCGTCACGTCACCAGGCTCGGGCGATGGCACGCTGGTCGCCACAGCGGTCGGAGCGACAGCGAGGCCCGCCAGACCAGTGAGCAGGATGCGGCGTGACGTGTTCATGGCGGTCGTCCTTCCATTGTCCGGCCTGCACTCTGCCGGCGCGTGTTTCAGTGCGATCACGGCAGGGTAACCGCGCACATCCGCGCCGTCCATCGCTCGCAGATAGCGCTTGGCCATATGAGTGATCGCGTTCCTTCCCGCGAACGGTTCCACCATCGAAGCGCCAAGCGTCATGCCCGAACAACGAGGCCTGGCTACTCCGGCACCGGCACGTCGAACGTATTGAGCGTGACCGAGACCATGCAGTAGACGCCGACGAGATAGGATAGCTCGGCCGCGCCGTGCTCGCCGAATTCCTTGACCGCCGCCCGATAGGTCAGCTCCGGCAGCACGCCGCCGCTCACCAGGGCCGAGGCCATGTCGTAGGCGACCGCTTCCTGCTTGGTGAGATCCACCGGCCGCTGGCCGGCGACGATGGTCGCGAGCTTCTCGTCGGAGAGGCCGCGCTGCTCGGCCACCAGCACATGAGCATAGAGCTCGTAGCCGGAACGGAAATGCGAGCCGGTGACGAGGATCGCGACCTCGCGCACCGGCGCCGGCAGCAGCGGATTCGACGCGATCGCCTTGACCAGGTCCCACACCGGCTTGCCGAATCGCGGCTCGCGGATCCAGGGATTCCAGGGGCCGAGCAGCGCGCCGTCGTCGCGCATGTTCACAAAGCCCTTGAAGTGGTCCTTGATGCCGGCTCGCATGTCGTCATAGAGCGGCTTCTGTTCGTCGGTCAGATCTTTCGGATCGAGAATGGGAAGGCGCACGGCAGGATCTCCTCGTTGAGAAGCGGAGACGGTCGCCCGCATGCGTGGACATGGCAAGTGAAGTTGCCGTGACGACCGTGCCATTTTGCAAATCGCACGGAGACGTCAGCTATGACGCCTCAACGACGCTCTGCGGATTGACGACGTCGTCGACCGCGAGCGCCAGCGGGTGCCCGCTGTCGAGGAACGACGACAGCGCCGCTTCGAACGGCGCCGGATCGAGGCCGCGCGCGGCGAGCCAGGCGGGCTCGTAATAGGTCTGCCGGTAACGCTCGCCGGAATCGCAGATCAGCGTCACCAGCGCCCCCGTTACGTTCGCCTCGCGCATCTCCGAGGCGAGGCGGCACAGCGCCAGGAAGTTGGTGCCGGTGGAGCCGCCGACCGCGCGGCGCAGCCGGCGCGACAGCACGTTCATGGCCGCAATCGTTGCCGCATCCGGGATCTTCATCATGCGGTCGACCACGCCCGGCACGAAAGACGGCTCGCAGCGCGGACGGCCGACGCCCTCGATTAGCGACGGACGGTCGCAGACATGGGAGCGGTCCTGCGTGCGGAAACAGTCGAAGAAGGCGGAATGCTCGACATCGGCGACGCACAGCCGGGTCGGATACTGGCGATAGCGCAGATAGCGTCCGATGGTGGCCGAAGTGCCGCCGGTGCCCGCGCCCATCACGATCCAGTCCGGCAGCGGTCGCGGCTCGCCCTGCAATTGGGAGAAGATCGATTCGGCGATGTTGTTGTTGCCGCGCCAGTCGGTGGCGCGCTCGGCAAAGGTGAACTGGTCCATGTAATGGCCGTTCAGCCGGGTGGCGAGCGCGGCGGCTTCCGCATACAGCGCGCGGCCGTCGTCGATCAGATGGCAGTTGCCGCCATAATGCGCGATCGCGGCGATCTTCTCGGCCGAGGTCGTGCGCGGCATCACGGCGTAGAAGGGCACGCCGATCATCTGTGCGAAATACGCTTCCGACACCGCGGTCGATCCCGACGAGGCCTCGACGACGGGCGTGCCTTGGCGGATATGGCCGTTGCAGAGCGCATAGAGGAACAACGAACGCGCCAGGCGATGCTTCAGGCTGCCGGTCGGATGCGTGGACTCGTCCTTGAGGTAGATGTCGATGCCTGACAGTGCCGGCACGATCAGCCGGATCAGATGCGTGTCGGCGGTGCGGCACTGGTCGGCCTCGATCGCGGCCACGGCCTCATCCACCCAGCCGCGTCGGTACGCCGGCGCGGCCGGATTGAGGTGGCGGAAGGCAGGCGGCTCGATCGGCATGACCAGGTGATTCCTTGAAAACTGACGTCCATCTAACACGAGGTCGCCTTGCCCACCCTGCTCAAAACTCCAGCGGCGCGTTGTCGACGACTTCCTTCATCACGAAGAAGGTGCGGGTCTGGCGCACGCCCGGCAGCGCGATGAGCTGCTCGCCATGGATGCGGTTGAAATCCTCCATGTCGCCGACGCGGATCTTGAGGAAATAGTCGAAATCGCCGGCGACGAGATGGCAGTCGAGCACGAACTTCAGCTTCGCGATCGCCTGCTCGAAGATGGCAAAGCTCTCCGGCGTCGAGCGGTCGAGCACGACGCCGACCATCACCAGCGTCCCCTTCGCCACCTTCTTCGGCGCGACCATGGCGCGCACGGCGGCGATGAACCCGTCCTCGAACAGGCGCTGGGTGCGACGATGGCAGGTGGCCGGGCTGATGGCGACTGATGCGGCCAGCTCGGCATTGCTGAGCCGGCCGTTATTTTGCAGCAATCTCAACATCTTAAGGTCAATTCGGTCGAGACGGGCAGACATGGAAGAAGCTTCCGGAACTTAACGCTAGAGTGGAAGATATCCTATCTCCAGCCGCTACTTCTGCAAGATAAAGCGCAATGTAGGCGCAATATTCGAGAGCACATTTCCGCAGGGCAATGCTAGCCAAATCCCTGACATTAACGCCAATCGGGATGACCCATGAAGCTGGACCAATTCGCGCGCTATCCGCTGACCTTCGGCCCGACGCCCATCGAGAAGCTGGAGCGGCTGTCAAAACATCTCGGCGGCAACGTCGAGATCTACGCCAAGCGCGAGGACTGCAACTCGGGCCTCGCCTATGGCGGCAACAAGCTGCGCAAGCTCGAATACATCATCCCGGATGCGATCGCCTCCAACGCCGATACGCTGGTCTCGATCGGCGGCGTGCAGTCCAACCACACCCGCATGATCGCCGCCGTCGCCGCCAAGATCGGCATGAAATGCCGCCTGGTGCAGGAAGCCTGGGTGCCGCACGAAGACGCCGTCTACGACCGCGTCGGCAACATCATGCTCTCGCGCATCATGGGCGCCGACGTGCGCCTGGTGGATGACGGCTTCGACATCGGCATCCGCAGGAGCTGGGAGCAGGCGGTCGAGGAGGTGAAGGCGGCGGGCGGCAAGCCCTACGCAATTCCCGCCGGCGCCTCCGTGCACAAGTTCGGCGGCCTCGGCTATGTCGGCTTCGCCGAGGAGGTGCGCCAGCAGGAGGCCGAACTCGGCTTCAAGTTCGACTACGTCGTGGTCTGCACCGTCACCGGCTCCACCCACGCCGGCATGCTGGTCGGCTTTGCTGCCGACGGCCGCGCGCGAAAAGTGATCGGCATCGACGCCTCCTTCACCCCGGCGCAGACGAAAGCGCAGGTGCTCTCGATCGCGCAGAACACCGCAAAGCTCGTCGAACTCGGCAAGGATATCGTCGAAGACGACGTCGTGCTGGTCGAGGACTACGCCTATCCCGCCTATGGCGTGCCGTCGGAAGAGACCAAGGAAGCGATCCGCCTCACCGCACGGCTGGAGGCGATGATCACCGACCCCGTCTATGAGGGCAAGTCGATGCAGGGCCTGATCGACCTGTCGCAGAAGGGCTATTTCGAGAAGGGCGCAAAGATTCTCTACGCCCATCTCGGCGGCGCCCCGGCGCTCAACGGCTACGGGTACGCGTTCCGGAACGGCTAAGGCGGCCCGGCTCTCCCCTCCCCTGTCGTCCCGGGCAAGCGCAAGCGCAGACCCGGGACGACGGCTGAGATAGAGGCCGCCCCCTACCGCGTCTTGACGATCTGGAGCAGCTCCTCACCGTAATGCTCCAGCTTCTTGTCGCCGATGCCGGGCACGTTGCGAAGCTCGTCGAGCGTGGTCGGCCAGGCCCGGACGATGCCGTCGATGGTGGCATCATGCAGCACGACATAGGCCGGCACGCCGCGTTCGCGCGCAACATCTGAACGCCATGAGCGCAGGCGCGCGCGCAATTCGGGATCGACATCGCCCTGCGGCGCGGTTGCCGCCGGCGCGAGATCGCCCCGGCGGGATTTGGTGCGACTGGCGCGAACCCGCGTGCCGGGCGCCTCCTCGCGCAGCCATATTTCAGTCTCACCGCGCAGCACGCCGCGCGCGCTGTCCGTCAGCTTCAGCGCGCCATAGGCTTCGCTGTCGCTCTGCAAATGACCCATCGCCACGAGCTGCCGCAGCACCGTGCGCCACTGCTTCTCGTTGAGCTCGCGCCCGATGCCGAACACCGACAGCTTGTCGTGGCCGAACTGTGTCACCTTCTCGGTCAGGCGCCCGATCAGCACGTCGATCAGGTGCATCGCGCCAAAGCGTTGCCCGGTCCGATAGGCGCAGGACAGGAGTTTTTGCGCCAGCACCTTGCCGTCGCGCATCTTGGGCGGCGTCAGGCAATTGTCGCAATTGCCGCAATTCTCCGAGTCCACCGTCTCGCCGAAATAAGCCAGCAGCCGCTTTCGCCGGCATTGCGCGGTCTCGGCGAGACCCACCAGCGCATCAAGCTTGCGAATCGAGACGCGCTTGAAATCTTCGGAGCCGCTGGACTCGTCGATCATGCGGCGCTGCTGCACGATGTCGGAGAGCCCATAGGCCATCCAGGCCGCCGACGGCTTGCCGTCGCGGCCGGCGCGCCCCGTCTCCTGATAGTAGGCCTCGATGCTCTTGGGCAGGTCGAGATGAGCGACGAAGCGCACGTCGGGTTTGTCGATGCCCATGCCGAAGGCGATGGTCGCGACGATGACGATGCCGTCCTCGTTGAGAAAGCGGTCCTGGTTGCGCGAGCGCACGCTGCTGTCGAGCCCGGCGTGATAGGGCAGCGCCGCAATACCGGCGTCGTCGAGCGCGGCGGCGACTTCCTCGACCCGGTTGCGCGACAGGCAATAGACCACACCGGCATCGCCGGCATGGCGCTCCCGGATGAACTCCTTGAGTTGCGACACCGCATTGCGCTTGTCGACGATCTCGTAGCGGATGTTGGGACGGTCGAAGCTCGAGACGAATTGCGGCGAACCGGTCAGTTGGAGCCGCTCGACGATCTCCTTGCGCGTCAGTTCGTCGGCGGTTGCGGTCAGCGCGATGCGCGGCACGTCGGGGAACCGCTCGGCGATGATGGAGAGGCCGACATATTCGGGCCGGAAGTCGTGGCCCCATTGCGAGACGCAATGCGCCTCGTCGATGGCGAACAGCGCCACCTTGGCCTGCGCCAGCATCGACAGGCAGCGCGGCGTCACCAGCCGTTCCGGCGCGATATAGAGCAGGTCGAGATCGCCCGCGATCAGGCGGCGCTCGATGTCGGACGCCTCCTGGAACGTCAGGGACGAGTTCAGCGCCGCGGCGTTGACGCCGGCTTCGAGCAGGCCGGCCACCTGGTCGCGCATCAGCGCGATCAGGGGCGAGACCACGATGCCGCAGCCTTCGCGCAACAGTGACGGGAGCTGGTAGCACAATGACTTGCCGCCGCCGGTCGGCATCAGCACCAGGCAATTGCCGCCGTCCGTGACGTGCCGGATGATCTCGCCCTGCGCGCCGCGGAAGCCCGGCAGGCCGAATACCGAATGCAGCACCGACAGAGCATCGCGGCCGTTGGCCGGCGCAGGCAGCGGGGCGGTGAAAGGGGCGGACATGAGTGAGCAGGAACCACGGCCGTGAGATTCGACACAAGGCCAGTCGCATGACGGCGGCGGCGTGGCAAGACCATCTTCTCCCTCTCCCCGCTTGCGGGGAGAGGGTCGGGGTGAGGGGAGTCTCCGCAAGGGAGGTAGCAGACGGACTCGTGGAGAGTCCCCCTCACCCGGATCACATCTAACGATGCGATCCGACCTCTCCCCGCAAGCGGGGAGAGGTAAAAAAGGTTACGCCCCGATCCTGCGCAGCGCCTCAGCCACCGTCACGATCGGCATGCTGCGCTTGCCCGCCGCTTCCAGCGCGTGGCGCATCAAATGCGGCGTGCAGCCATAGGGGCTTGGCGCATCGACGACGTCATGGCTGTAGAAAATCAGCCAGCCACCGCTCGCGACCGCCTCGTCGAAATAGCGATCGATGCCCGCTGCATCGATCTCGTAATTGACCAGAGGCGAGGCGCGCAGGAACTGGAGATCGATGACGTCGCGGTTGACGCCCGGCAGGATGCCGCGCGCCGAGCGGAAGGCCCTTGCGAGCTGCGGCTTGCGCCAGAACGAGGCTATCCCATAGGGATAGGCGAAGTTCTCGAGCCTGATCGAGGCATCGATGCCGCGGAAATGGCTGCGGTTCCGCTCGATCTCGCGGGTCATGCTGGCCTCATCGAGATTGGCCGAACTCTGGTGCGAGAAAGTGTGGCAGGCGATCTCGTGGCCGGCCCGATGCAGCCGCACGATCGCGTCACTCGACAGTCCGCGCCAATGATCCGACGGCTGGCCGATCAGGCTGCCGGCAATGTAGTAGGTGCCGCGGCCGCCATGCGCTTCGAGCAGCGAGGCGCCCTCACCGGCCGCGCTATCGGGGGCATCGTCGAACGTGAAGCTCACCATCGGCGCATGCGCAGGCAAGCGGTGCGGCGCGGCACGGAAATGCCGGGCCAGCCGATTGCTCACGCGTCCCTGGAGTGCCGACCACACGATCGCTGTCCCGTGATTCCGTATTTCTCTACTGAAACATTCGCGCGCCGGCCGAGGCAAGCTTAACGCTTGGGTAATCCTAACACGGAACCAATATCCTTCGATTAACGGGCGAGGACCGAGGTATCGGCCTCCGTGCCGAGAAATTGCAGCCAGTTGCGAAACAGCGCCGCCGCCGCGCTGCCGGCGGCGATATCGGCGCGCAAGGTCAGCGCGGGCAGGCCGTTGCTGAGGGCCGGATGGCGCTCGTGCCTGGCCCGCTTCTCGAAGCGGGCCAGTCTCTCTTCCGTTGCTGCGTCAAAATAGCTCATGGGCAAATGCGGATAATGATCGCGCTCACGCGCGAGGTAGCGGCCGACGTCGCGCAGATATTCGCGCTGGAGCGACAACGCGTCATATTCAGGGTGGCCCTGGAAGAAGACGAAGCGGCTGGCATATTGGCGGATGAAGACGTCGACGCCGGCAACGGCCGACCGGGTTAGAACCTGATACCCGGCCTGCACGAGGTCGCTCTCGACGATCTCGTTCAGGCGCGAATGCGAGACCTTGAGCGGAGCGGGCGCGGCATGCGTCAAGGGATCGCAAGTCACGGCCTCGCAGTCGAAGATGCCGTGACATTTGGCCGGCAAGCGTCGCCGTCCGATGCCGTCGAGGTGCAGCACCGCCGCATGCGCGGCGAGGCACGACCAGATCGTCGATCGCGTGTTGGTCTTGGCCCAGTCGATGAGATCGGTGAGGTCGCGCCAGTACGGCTCCTGGTCGAGCTCGGGCGCGACCGGCTCCGCGCCTGTCACGATCAGCCCGTCGAATTTCTGGCGCTTGAGATCTGCGAGATCGGAATATTCGCTCTCGACATGCCATTTCGCTTCCGGCGAACGCTTCACCGAAGGCAGCGAGAAGCAATGGAAACGAATGCGGCGCGGGCCTGCGGCAGCCTGGAGCAGCTTCATGAACTGCCGCTCGGTGGCCTTCAGTGCCGTATCCGGCATGTTGTTGATCAGCCCGATGATCAGATCCGCGCCGGGTTGGTCGCGCGCCAGATCGCCTTCGGCCGGCACCAGTGCCGGGCTCGTGATACCTTGATCCCTGTCGATCAAGATCGTCATGGCTGCTGCCGCCTACTCCGCGGCCTGGAGGCGCGATGACGAGCAGGCCTTCTCCAGCGCCTGATCGATATCCTCGATGATGTCGGCGGAATGCTCGATGCCGATCGAGAGACGGATCGTCTCCGGCAGCACGCCGGCGGCACGCTGCTGCTCCGCCGACATCTGGCGGTGCGTGGTCGAGGCCGGGTGGCAGGCCAGCGACTTGGCGTCGCCGATATTGACGAGGCGCGTGATCAGCTTCAGCGCGTCATAGAAGGTCTTGCCGGCCTCCATGCCGCCCTTGATGCCGAAGGTGAACAGCGAGGAGGCGTTGCCGTCGAGATATTTCTGGACGAGCGCATAATACGGGCTGTCCGGAAAGCCGGTGTAGTTGACCCAGGCCACGCGCGAATCCTTGCGCAGGAATTCGGCGACCTTGCGGGCGTTCTCGCAGTGACGCTCCATGCGCAGCGCCACTGTCTCGATGCCCTGGAGCAGCAGGAACGCGTTGAATGGCGACAGCACCGAGCCCATGGTGCGCTGATAGACGCTGCGCGCGCGCTCGATATAGGCGGTCCGGCCGAAGCGCTCGGCATAGACCAGGCCGTGATAGGAGGCGTCCGGCTTGTTATAGGCCGGGAAGCGATCGGCGTGCTTGGCCCAGGGAAAGTTTCCGGAATCGACGATGGCTCCGCCCAGGGTGGTACCGTGGCCGCCGAGGAATTTGGTCAGCGAGTGCACGGCGATGTCGGCGCCGTAGTCGAACGGCTTGAGCAGGATCGGGGTCGCGACCGTGTTATCGACGATCAGCGGCACGCCATGGGCATGCGCGACCATCGCCAGCGCCTCGATGTCGCAGACATTGCCGGCGGGATTGCCGATGGTCTCGGCGAACACGGCGCGGGTATTCTCGTCGATCAGCTTTGCGATCGCGTCGGGCTTGTCGCTCTCGGCAAAGCGGCCGGTGATGCCCTGACGCGGCAGGATGTGAGAGAGCAGCGTGTGCGTGGTGCCGTAGAGCTGCGGGACGGACACGATGTTGCCGCCGTGGTCGGCGACGTTGACGAAGGCAAAATGCAGCGCGGCCTGCCCGGTCGCGACCGCAAGCGCGCCGACGCCGCCCTCAAGCTCGGCGATGCGTTTCTCCAGCACCGCGCTGGTCGGATTGGCAATGCGGCTATAGCGGAAACCTTCCGCCTCGAGATTGAAGAGCGCCGCGCCGTGGTCGGCGCTGTCGAAGGCATAGGCCGCGGTCTGGTAGATCGGCACGGCGACCGCATGCGTGGTGGCTTCGGGTTCGTAGCCGGCGTGAATAGCAATCGTCTCGTTGCGCATAATGCCACCTCCGCGTGGGCCGCGGGCCGCACTTATTGGCCTGTATGAGGCATGTGCGTTGTCCGCGTTCCCTCTGTTAGAGGCGGGTGGTAAAGCGGACAATAATTCGCTTAGAGATCGAGGAAGTAACCCTAACGGTTGTTGGTGAATTGGCTAAAATTCGAGTCAAATTGGATTAATGAATTGTTGGGGTTTGCCGCGACAGGCGCGATGCCCTTCCCTGCTCCCCTCGCGGGAGAATGAGCATCATCAATACCGCAGCAGCTTTATTCCGATGCCGTCGTTGCAACGGCTAACGATGGGCGACCGGCGACCGGAAGTCTGCTTCAGGCCGAAAATGAGGCGGGCCTTCTCCGAGAATTGCGACTCGTCGAAGAGAGACAAAATGATCGAACGGTCATTCGCGAAATCGTCCTCCGTCGACTTCAAGTTGATGCGCTCTTGCTCGACGCGGCATCCGTGCACATTAAAGCTGGACGCCTGACCGGACGAAGCATCGTCCCCGGAATACTACGGAGCCCGCAATCCGCAGCGCGCGAAATCGCCTGTTTTTCTCGAGGTCTTCTCGACACACACCGCAACACTACGGACACGTGTGTTCACATCGCGGTCAACGCTTGCGTAAGTTCCGCAGTGTTAGCGTCCGCGCCTTGTTTTCGTTTAGGGATGTGTTTGCTTGATCTTTGCCACCCGGAATGCTCATCGCCTGCTCTCGCGCTTTGTCTCCGACCGAAATGGCAACATCGCAATCATCTTTGCGCTCGCGCTGGTCCCGCTGCTGTCCTTTGTCGGCGCCGCCGTCGACTACTCCCTCGCCGCGCGGGCGAGAGCGAAGCTGATAGCTGCGCTCGACACCGCCGTGCTGGTCGCAACCGCCAAGAGCGAAATCACCAAGAGCGCGTCGGCGTCGCAGAGCGACGCGATCAACACCTTCACCGGACAGATGTCCGCACTCGGCCTGACGACGAGCTCGGTGACCATCACGGTGACCGACAGCGTCACCACGCGCACCGCCACGGGAACGGCGACGTCGGCCGTGACGACCTATTTCATGGGAATCCTGGGCTACAAGACCATAGCATTCACGGCCACCTCGAGTGCCGCAGCCTCGCTGCCCGCCTATATCGATTTCTACGTGCTGCTGGACAACTCGCCGTCGCAGGGGCTTGGCGCGACGACCGCCGACATGACTGCGTTACAGAATGCGACATCCGACAGCTGCGCCTTCGCCTGCCACGATACCTACACGTCGAGCTCGAAGAAGACGCTCCAGACGAACAGCTATTACTCGATCGCGAAGAAGCTCGGCATCAAGATGCGGATCGACCTGGTGCGCGACGCGACCCAGTCGCTGACGGATACGGCGACCGCGAGCCAGCTCGTCAGCAACCAGTACCGGATGGCGGTCTACACCATGGGCAGCGATTGCAGCTCGATCGGCCTGTCGACGATCTCGGCGCTGTCCTCGAGCCTCTCCTCGGTGAAGACGGCGGTCGCCGGCGTCGACCTGATGACGATCCCCTACACAAATTACAACAACGACATGTGCACGGATTTCGACGGCACGCTGTCGTCGATGAACAGCACGATTCCGACACCCGGCGACGGCTCGTCCAACTCGCCGCAGAAATGGCTGTTCTTCGTTTCAGACGGCGTCGCCGACTATTACTATCCTTCGAGCTGTAGCCAGACGGTGATCTCGGGAGGGCGATGCCAGGAGCCGCTGACGACGGCGGTCTGCGACACGATCAAGGCGCGCGGCGTCAAGATCGCGGTGCTCTACACCACCTATCTCGCGATCACCAACAACAGCTGGTACAACACCTACATCTCGCCATGGCGCAGCTCGATCGGGACCAAGATGCGGACATGCGCGACGTCGGGCTATTATTACGAGGTTTCGAGCGATGCGAGCATCAGCGACGCACTGAACGCGCTGTTCCAGAAAGCGATCGCCGCCTCGCATCTGACGAACTGATCGCCCTGGCCATGGGGGCTTCGCACTGGACGTGCGAAGCCCCCGGGCAGGAGCTCAGGCCATAATTTCCCAAAGGCGATGGGCGAGCACGCCGGCACGCTTCTCGATCGCCGCTGCGGCATCGAGCGCAAGGTCTTCGCGATATCGCCCGGCGATGAGCTGCACGCCGATCGGCTTGCCGTCGTGGAGGGCCACGGGCACGACCGCGCCCGGCAGGCCCAGCACGTTGATCGCGGAGATGAAGCGGATCTCGCCCCAGAAGATCTCCTTCACGCGCTCGGCACTGACCGTATCCTCGCGTGGTCCCGGCGTCGGCTTCACCGTCGTCGGCGCCAGCACCACAGGATAGTCCTCGAAGAACAGCTGCCAGGCGCGGATATGGCCGTTGCGCGCAGCGGTCGCCTGCATCCAGGCCTTGAGATCGAGCACATTGGCCTTGGTCTTCATGCCGCCCCAGGCCTTGTGGAAGTCCTCCGACGTCACTTTCAGCATGCCGGCCTCCTGCATCACCACGGTCTCGTTGGTGATGATGTCGCACCAGGTCTGCCAGACGCCGTTGATGTCGGGCACCTCGACCTCGGTCACGCGATAGCCGGAACGCTCGAGATGATCGGCGGCCTGGCGCAGCGCCGCGCGGACCGACGGATCGACGTCCATGTCGTCAGGGATCTTTGCCAGCGCGACCTTGATCGGCCCCTTCGGCTTCTCGCCGACCAGCGGCGCCGGCACCCACCAGGGATCGCGCGGATCGCGCTGGCTCATCACCTCCAGCGCGAGGCGGATATCGGCTACATGGCGGGCGAGTGGGCCTTGCGCCGACATCAGATGCGCCAGCATCGGCCGTTCCGCTGTTGCACTTCCGTTGAAGGCAGGGATGCGGCCCTGCGTCGGCTTGATGGTCGCAACGCCATTGCAATGCGCCGGCCAGCGCAGCGAGCCGCCGATGTCGTTGCCATGGGCGATGGCGCCGATGCCGGCGGCGACCGCCGATCCCGCGCCGCCCGAGGAGCCGCCGCAGGTGATGCTGGGATCCCAGGGATTGAGCGTCAGTCCGTGCAGCGGATTGTCGGTGAAGCCGCGGAACGAGAATTCCGGCGTGTTGGTGAGGCCGATGACGATCGCGCCTGATTTCTTCAGGTTGCGGACGACGGGCGCATCCGACGGCGCGATGAAATCCTTGTTGGCGGGCACACCGTTGAAATTCGGCCGGCCCTGATAGTCGACGTTCTCCTTGATGGTGATGGGCACGCCGTGGAGCGGGCCGAGCGCGCCACCCCTGGCGCGCTGCTTGTCGGCGGCATGCGCGGCCTTCAGCGCCTCCTCGCTGAGATCGACAACGACCGCATTCAGTCCGGGATTGACGGCGCGCATCCGGTCCAGATGCGCTTCGACCGTCTCGACGGCGGAGATCGCGCCGGCGCGGATCGCAGCCGCAGTATCGACCGCAGACCATTGCCAGGCCGGCCCCTTCGGACGGCGCGCCACGGCGGATTTGCGCGGTGCGACTTTCTTGACCGTCTTGCTGGCTGTCTTCGCAACGGCGCCCTTGCGGGCCGTGCTCGTCCTGGTCTTCGCTACTTTCCTCGAAACGCTTTTCTTCTTGCTCGCCGTCTGCTTCGCCACGCTGCATCTCCCGAAATTGCGCGGAGGAGGTTATGGAGGTCACGCAAGCGTGTACAGGTGCGTTTCTGCATGCCGTGTCACCGCGACGCTCTGCCACGGCCTGAGGCGACGGACGCGTGAACCTTGGGCCCCGTTCCCTTGACCCATATGCAGGTTGAATGGCTGAGCAAACCACCGCCCAGATTGCACCTTGGCGATCGATTTTTTCGACGGCTATTTTGACATCGGCAGATTGGAGCATCCCATGCTCACGGAATTCGACGCCGGATACGCCCAACAGCCCTTTCGCGATCTGTGCGCCAACTACCCGGGCGCGGAGGCCTACGATCCCCAGGATTTCCGGATCGAATGGGGACCGATCTTTCATCGCGGCCGGCTCGACGGATCGGCGCGCGTGCTCGTCGTCGGGCAGGACCCTGCCCAGCACGAGACGATCGTGCGCCGGATCCTGGTCGGCACCGCGGGCCGGCGAACGCAGGGTTTCCTCGCCAAGCTCGGCATCACGCAGAGCTACGTGATGGTGAACACCTTCCTGTACAGCGTCTACGGACAGAGCGGCGGCAACCAGCACAAGAACGAGCCAGGCATCGTCGAGTATCGCAACAAATGGCTCAAGGCCGTGCTCGCGTCCGGCAACATCGAGGCCGTGGTCTCGCTTGGCGGCCTTGCCGACGAGGCCTGGAAGACTTGGCTTAAGACTGCCGACGGCGCCGCCCACAAGACCCTCACCTATCAGCACATCACGCACCCGACCTGGCCGGAAAGCTCGGCGCATGATGCCGCGACGCAGGCCGCGAACACCAAGATCATGCTGACCAAATGGAATGTCGCGCTCGCGGCGCTTGCGCCCGCGGTCAAGCATCCCGACGCCCCGACGGCGCTCGTGCCGTATGGCGACGCCTTCAAGCCGTCCGAACTCGCCGACATCATTGCAAAGGACTTCCCGGCAGGAATGCCGGCGTGGATGCGCGGAGATACGCCATGGGCCGTGCGCCAGGGCGCTGATGCGGCCACCAAGCGGCGCACCATCACGATCGCCATTCCCGACGGGGCGATCCCATGAGCCCGGCCACGAGTCCGAAGCGATGGGCACTGACCGGGCGGATCGTGACGATGGCCGCCGAGGGCGACATCATCAAGAGCGGTACGATCTTCATCGAGGACAACCGCATCGCTGCAGTCGTGCCCAAGGGACAGCCGGCCCCGGCGGGTTTCGAGGCCATCGATCCGGTCGTGACCGGCGGCACCATCTATCCCGGCCTGATCGAGCTGCATAATCATTTGAGCTACAACATCCTGCCGCTCTGGCAGGTGCCGCAGCTCTACGGCAATCGCGACCAGTGGCAGAATGCGAAATCCTACAAGACATCCGTGACCGGCCCGATGAGCGCGATTGCGCTGGCCGACGACGGCTCGTTGCTGCCGGCCCTGGTTCGCTATGTCGAAGCCAAGTGCATGGTCGCGGGCACCACGACGAGCCAGGGGATCACGCTTTCGAACTGGAGCGGCACGATCCACAAATATTACAAGGGCGCGTTGCGCGCCGCCGAGATCGGCAGCCCGCCCGACCTCCCGCGCGCGCACTCGAAGATCCCCGATATCGATGCCGAGGACTGGGCGAAGTTCGACAACGAGCTGAAATCGTCGTCGTGCTTCCTGCTGCATTTGAGCGAAGGCATCGACGCCAAGGCGCACAGCCACTTCCTGGCCTTGCGCAATTCCTCGTCCGGCGATTGGGCGATTGAGCCATCGCTGGCCGGCATTCACTGCACGGCGCTCGACGCCACCGACTTCGGAACGATGGCCGAAAATCGGGCCAAGGTCGTGTGGTCGCCGCTGAGCAATCTGCTGCTGTACGGCAAGACCACGGACGTCGCCGCCGCGCGCAATGCGGGCCTCACCATTGCGCTCGGCTCCGACTGGTCGCCCTCCGGCAGCAAGAACCTGCTGGGCGAGCTCAAGGCGGCAAAGGTCGTGTCCGCACATTTCAATCTCGGCTTCGGCGACTACGACATCGTTTCGATGGCGACGCGAAATCCCGCCGCGATCCTGAAATGGGATGCGAAGCTCGGGACCATCGCCAGGGGCAAGTTCGCCGATCTCCTGGTCGTGAAGGGCGTCACGGGCGACCCCTACGGCCATCTGATCAAGTCGCGCGAGCAGGATATCGTGCTGGTCACGATCGGCGGGCAGCCGCGCTATGGAACGAAGAAGGCCATGCAGCAGGCGGGCGGAAGCGGCGAGGCGCTCAAGATCGGCGGCAGCGCACGGCTGATCGACTTCTCTTCGCCCGACCAGGATGCCGGGATCGAGAAAGTCACGTTGGCGGAAGCGACGAGCCGCCTGACCGCAGCGCTCGGCAATCTCGGCACGCTGCAACCGCATAGCCTTGCCATGAGCGATGCGATCGCCCGCGGAACGTCGCCACGGCCCGGCTGGCGTCTCGCGCTGGACGAGCAGTTCGGCAACAACGTCCAACTGCGGCCGCGGCTCGAGTACAACGGCGTTCGCACCGGCCCGGACCTGGCGGCGGTTGCGGCGGCCGCCGAGCCGCTGCATCCGATCAAGCTGGATGGCCTGACTGTAGCGGGGGATCCCGTCTTCCTCGACACGCTGAAGAGCGAGGCCAACCTTCCGCAAGGAATAGGCGCTGCGATTGCGGCCTTCTATTAGCCGTCACACCAACGGCGGGTTCAGCCGCGCAAAGCCGTCCTGGATCCGATAAGGATAGTAGGGATAGGGCGGCATCACGGCGCTGGCCTCGTCGAGGCGGTTGATCTGATCCGCGCCCAGCGACCAGCCGACCGCACCGAGATTGTCGCGCAGTTGCGCCTCGTCGCGCGCACCGATGATCACGGAGGAGACGGTGGGGCGCGCCAGCAGCCAGGCGATCGCGACCTGCGGCACGGTGCGGCCCGTCTCCGCCGCGATCGTGTCGAGCACGTCGACGACGGCATAGAGCCGCTGCTCGTCCACGGGCGGTCCGAACTGCGCGGTGGCGTGCAGGCGACTGTCTTGCGGCAGCGGCTGGCCGCGCCGGATCTTGCCGGTGAGCCGGCCCCAGCCGAGCGGACTCCAGACCAGCGCGCCGACGCCCTGGTCGCGCGCCAGTGGCATCAGCTCCCACTCATAGTCGCGGCCGAGCAGCGAGTAGTAGACCTGGTGCGCGACATAACGCGGCCAGCCGTGCCGGTCCGCAATGGCGAGCGACTTCATCAGCTGCCAGCCGGCGAAATTCGAGACGCCGACATAGCGCAGCTTGCCGGCGCGCACGAGGATGTCGAGCGTCGACAGCACCTCTTCGATCGGCGTGAACGCGTCGAAGGCGTGGAGCTGAAGCAGGTCGAGGTAATCGGTCCCGAGCCGGCGCAGGGCCGCGTCGACAGACGTCAACAGCCGCTGCCGCGACGAGCCGGCATCGAACGGACCGTCGCCCATCGGCAGGCTCATCTTGGTCGAGATCAGCACCTTGTCGCGCCGGCCCTTGATCGCCGCGCCGAGGATCTCCTCGGAGGCACCGTTCGAGTAGACGTCGGCGCTGTCGAACAGATTGACGCCGGCATCGAGGCAGATGTCGACCAGCTTGCGAGCCTCGTCGGCCCCGCTGCGGCCCCAGGCCGAGAACAGCGGACCCTGGCCGCCAAACGTGCCGGTGCCGAAGCTGAGGACGGGGACCTTGAGTCCGGAAGTGCCGAGATTGCGGTATTCCATCGCCGTTCTCCTATTCAGCCGGGCAAGCCGCGACGGCAACCGTGGTGCGGTCGAGCCGCAGACTCCACAACGCGAGCACGAGGCCTATCGCCGTGATGCCGGCCGCGACCAGCGGCAGCGTGGAGAGGCCGAGCCCGCGGTCGATGGCGAGACCGCCGGCCCAGGCGCCGAGCGCGTTGCCGAGATTGAACGCGGCGATGTTGAGGCTGGAGGCGAGCGTGCGCCCGCTGGGGCCGGCCGCCTCCAGCACGCGAAGCTGGAGCGGCGCGACGGTGGCGAAGGCCGCGATTCCAAGCAGCAGGATCAGTGCGATGGCGGCGACCTTGACCGACAGCACCGCGGCAAGGCCGAGCAGCACGATCGCGAGCGCGGCCAGCGTGCCGATCAGGGCACGCGCGAGGCCGCGGTCGGCGAGCTTGCCGCCGGCGACGTTGCCGATCGCAAGGCCCGCGCCGAACACCAGCAGGATCGGCGACACCGCTTCTTCCGAGAAGCCGGTGAAGCGGGTCAGGATCGGCTGGATATAGGTGAAGACGACGAACAGGCCGGCGAAGCCGAACACGGTCATGGCAAGGCCGAGCAGCACCTGCGGACGGCCGAGCACCGAGACCTCTTCACGGAGCGAGATCGGCTTGTCGCCATTGCCGACATGGCCGGGCACGAACGCGGCCACCACGGCAAAGGCGATCACGCCGATCACCGTCACCGCCCAGAACGCCGCGCGCCAGCCGAGCATCAGGCCGAACCAGGCGCCGAAGGGCACTCCGAGCAGCGTTGCGACCGTCAGGCCGATGAACATGGTCGCAATGGCTGAGGCACGCTTGTCCTCGGCGACGAGGCTGGTCGCCACGACCGAGCCGACGCCGAAGAACGTGCCGTGAGCGAGCGAGGTCAGCACTCGCGCCGCCATCAGCAGCTCATAATTCGGCGCCAGCGCACAGGCCGCATTGCCCAGCGTAAAAATCGCCATCAGCGCCAGCAGCACAGTTTTCCGCGGCATCCGGCGGGTGGCGAGGGTCAGGACCGGCGCACCGACGAACACGCCAAGGGCATAGCCTGATATCAGCAGGCCCGCGACCGGCACGGACACATGCATGTCGGCGGCGACCTGGAGCAGCAGGCCCATGATGATGAATTCGGTGGTGCCGATGCCGAAGGCACCGGCGGTGAGCGCGAGGACGGCGGGAGGCATGCGTGGCTCCGATGGATGGGACGAACCACGCAGATAGCCGCAGCGCAGCAAAACTATTAGGATGTCCGCAATCCAATCATTTATGACGTGAATTCAACATGGCTCGTTTCGACACCAACCGCTCCGCCGAGATGGAGGTCTTCGTCCGCGTCGTCGATCTCGGCGGCTTCACGCACGCCGCACGAAAACTGCGCCTGACGCCATCAGGCGTCAGCAAGCTGATCTCGCGGCTGGAGGCGCGCCTCGGGACGCGGCTGATCAACCGCACCACCCGCAAACTGACATTGACCGAGGAAGGCCAGGCGTTCTACCAGCGCGCGGTACGCATCCTCGGCGAGATGGAGGAGGCCGAGCGCGAAGCAGCTTCAGGCGCCGCGCCGCGCGGCCGCCTCACCGTCAACTGCAACATTCCCTTCGGCATGCTGCATGTGATGCCGCTGATCCCGCTCTTCCTCGAGCAGCACCCCGACGTCACGCTCGATCTGGTGCTGACCGACACGACGATCGACCTGATGCAGGAGCGTGCCGACGTCGCCATCCGCGTCGGGCCTCTGAAAACGTCGCGTCTGATCGCGCGAAAGCTCGGCAGCAGCCGCATGGTCATCGTCGGCGCACCAAAATATCTGGCGCGCTTCGGCACGCCGAAGACCCCGATGGATCTCGCCGGGCATCGCGGCATCGGCTGGACCTTTCCGCGTCTCCGCGGCGGCTGGCCATTCCGCCGTGGCGAGCGCACCGAGGAAGCGGTGCCGCCGCCCGTGGCACGCGCCAGCGACGGCGAAGTCGCCCGCCGCCTCGCGCTCGGCGGCGTCGGCCTCGCCCGCCTCGCCCTCTTTCACATCGGTCCCGACATCGAAACCGGCCGCCTCGTGCCCGTGCTGCAAGGCTACAACCCCGGCGACCGTGAAGACATCCACGCCGTCTATGTCGGTCACACCGCCCCCCTCCCCGCCCGCGTGCGCGCGTTCATCGACTTTCTGGCGGAGCATGTGCGGGTGAGCGATCCCTCGCTGAAGCGCGCGGGGGATGGCAAATGGAAATTGGCGGGATGAGGCGGATCGTAGAATCCACCTTCTCCGGCGCGACAGCCTTGCGCCGGCAAAAGCCTGTTCGGCCAATGGCCCATCACCGGCAACAACACCATCAAGCGACAAGCGAAAGGCAAATTGCCGTCGCGCTGATGGGGCACAAATCCCGGCCCCCTGCGTGCCGCAGAACCGACCGGCAGCTCATGGCCGAACGCGAGAACGGCGATCCCGAACGCGGCAAACAGCATTCCCGACCAGAAATCCCTGGTCAGCAACATCCGTGAGCACCATGCCCATTTCGAAAACTCAGGCTTTGCCCGCGATGTTCCATCCCCGTGCGATGTCGCCAGGGGCTTCCCAGCCATGGTCGGTGACGATCAGCGTATCTTCGAGCTTGATGTAACCGCGCGACGGATGAAGCATCGCGGTCTCGATCGAGATCACCATCCCGGGCTGCAGCGGCCGATCGGCGTCGTAAGGCGCATAAGGCACCGGCCCACGTCCGGTGAGCCGCGGCGCCTCGTGACTGACAAGGCCGATGCCGTGCGCCGTGTAGTCCAGCACCTTGCCATGCGGCGCCCGGAGCACCGCCTCTTCGCCGGCGGCGATGATGTCGCCGCCACGCGCACCGGGGCTGATCGCGCCGCGCGCTACCTGCTGGATCTCCTCGATCTCGTGCAGCAGGTCGTGCAATTCCGCGTCGGGCTCGCCCACCACGCCCATGCGGCTGAGGTCGCCGATATAGCCTTTATAGTTGCCGCCGGAATCGAGCGAGATCACGTCGCCCGCCTTCAGGCGCTGATCGGAGGGTGCGCGGTTGTGGCTGTTGCCGGCGGCGATCAGGCAGTACTCGAACACAAGGTCCCTGTCGTGTTCCTCGCGCCGCAGCCGATCGACGATATCGTGCTTGCTCATGCCCGGCGCGCAGATGTCGAAGGTCGCCGTCATCGCGTCCACCACGCGCTCGGAAGCTTCACGCACCAGGTCAAGTTCTGCCGCGGTCTTGACCGCACGCAGCCGTTCCAGCACGAATTGCGCGTCCGCCAGCGACGCGCCGCCGAGTTCTCTGCTCAGGAGATCCTTGGCATCGGACGGCAGGAAACTCGGCTCGATTCCGACGCGTTTCACGCCGGCGCCCAGCGCCTTGACGTGATCGATGGCGAGACGGATCGCGTCCGTGCTACCCCAGGAAGCGGTCTTGACCGCGGGCGCCGCAATGCGGCCGAGTTCGTTCTCGAACCCTTCCATGCGGTTGCCGATATAGAGCGCGTTCTCCGGACGCCCGCGCTGATAGACGTACACCGGCAAATAGCGGCTGACGCCGATCGCCTCCATCGCGTCGAAGAAGAAAAAGCGATAGCCGCCGAGCAGATACTGAACGTTGTGGCGCGACGTGACGACCAGCGCGTCGAGCCCCGCCTCGTGCATCAGCCGGTCGAGCTTGTCGGTGTCGAACGGCGCGCGTTCTGCGATCTTCATGTCCGCTACATTCATGTCCTTGCTCCGATCATGCTTGCTGGGTCGTTGCGTGCTCGCGCATCGGCACCGTTTCGCGCGGCGCTACGGTCGGATCGCCGCTCTCCAGCGCCAGCGGCTTGCCATGGGTTTCGATACCAAGCAGGCTGAAGGCGAGCCCGATCGCGAGACCGCAGGCGGCCAGGAACAGAAACGCCGGCGTGACGGCGTCGATGGTGGCCTTGGGCGTAATCAGATTCGACGCGCCGGCGATCAGCGCGAGGCAGAGCGGTCCCGAAATCTTTCCGACGCCGTTGGCGGCCTGCGCCAGCCCCACGCCGCGCGCGCTCAGCCGTACCGGAAATATCTCGGCGGAGTACGGCGAGATGTTGGAAAAGCCGCCATCGAAGAACAACGCCGCCGGGATCAACAGCACGACGAACGCCGGATAGCCAAAGATGATGCGGTCGAAGAATAACGCCGCCGCGCCGAGCGAAAGCGCGATGCCATAGCCCATGATCTCGCCGCAGCGCCGCCGCCCAAGCCATTTCGGCAGGAACGAGAACGCGGTACGGCCGAGCATGCCGGTCAGGCTGACGAAGACGAAGAGATGGCCGGCCTGCATCGGCGACACGCCCATCAACAGCGCGACGATCGTGGGCCCCCACAGGAACACGCCGTAATTGGCCGTGCTCGCGCCGAACCAGACGATCACCGTGAGCCAGAACAATTTTGGCTGGGCCCACAGATCCGCGAAGCTCGAGACCCGTGGCGGCACAAAGCCGGCCGGCGCGATGGCCGGCTGCGGCAAAGATTCCGGCGGCACGTTCAATGCCTGGCCGACGATACGGCGCGCCTCGGCATGACGCCCGCGCGATACCAGCCAGCGCACCGACTCCGGCATGATAATCGCAATCAGAATGGCCGGCGCGAGAGGCAAGAAGCCCAGCGTCGCCAGGCCGCGCCAGCCGATCAGCTGCAATAGTGTTGCCGCCGTGAGCGACGCCGCGAGAATTCCGAGCGAGACCGGGATCACCGTGATGCTGGTCAGGATGGTGCGGTGTCGCGTTGGCGTATATTCGACGATCAGCGGCAGCGCGACCGCGGCCACGGCACCGACGCCAAAGCCGACGACGAAGCGCAGGCACGCAAACAGGATCCATGCCCCATCCGGGATGATCGAGATCGAGCCTGCGCCCAGCGCGCAAAGCACCACGCCTGCGACCATCAACGTCTTGCGGCCGAAATGATCCGCCAGCGCGCCCCAGGCCAGCGATCCGACGATCGCGCCGACGCCGGCGCTGAGCAGCATGACCGAGGTCTGGCCGAACGTCAGGTGCCATTGCGGGGCCAGCACCGCCACCAGGAAGCCAACGATGAAAAAGTCGAAAAAGTCGAAGATGCTTGTGGTGACGGCGAGCGCCATGCTGACCCAGTAACGGGCATTGAGCGGCGCCTCGTCATAGAGCGTGACGAGATCCTCCCCCTTGGTCTCCATGGTCATCCTCCTCCGTGTTTTGTCGTTGTTTTGTCTGGTCGCCTCGCAAAAATGCCCGGACCTCCGCCGCGACCGCGGCAGGATCTTGAATGGTCCCGATGTGGCCGATGCCGGCGATGGTCGCGGTCTTCGCGCCCGCGATCTCCCGCGCCAGCGACAGCGTATGCGCCGGCGGGATCAGGCGGTCGGCACCACCAGCCAGCACCAGCGTTGGCGCCGTGATCGCGCCGGGCTCGAATGCGATCGGTTGCGTCAGGATGGCGCCGCGGCGCTGCTTCTGTTCGGCATCCCGCGTGCTGCTGGTGAAGATCGCCAGAACTTGCGGATGCGCCTCGATGTAGTCGCGCGGCACGAAATACTCGGCGAACTCGCGGACCGACTCCGGCATGCGATTGCGCAGCGCCAGAAACGCCGGGAAGGCTTCCGGATTGATCGACATCACCGATGCGCCGGGCCGGAAGGTGCTCGACAGCACCAGGCGATCGATGCGCCCGGCGTGACGTGCGGCCAGCACCTGGGCGATGGCGCCGCCGAGCGAGGTACCGAACACATGGGCGCGCCGATAGCCAAGCGCTGCGATCAGCGCGGCAGCATCGTCGGCCAGTTCCTCGAGACCGTAGGGCTGCGGTGGATGACGGGTCGCGCCGGAATCGCGTTGGTCGTAGGCGATCACGGTGAAATGCGGCGCCAGCAGCGCACCGAAGGCATCGAACATCGAGTGATCGGCTTCGGCGCCATGCAGAAGCAATAGCGGCGGTCCCTTCCCGCTGCGCTTGAAGGCAATCGTGGTGCCGTTGGCTTCGATCGTATCCACGGCTATCGCATCCATGACTAATGCAGCACGGTTTCGAGCGCGTGGGCCAATTCGCGCGCGGGATCGGAGGGGATGTAGGGCATGCGCCAGGCGACGTGGCCGTCGGGACGTACCAGCACCGCGCCGCGCGGTCCCATCTGAATGCCGTCGGCGGGATGGGCGTAGGGGAGTTGCTGCAAATTGAGTTGCAGCCCGGTCTTCGCCGACACGTTGCGGCCGGCCTCGAGCCACGTCTCGCCTTGCGGACCGGCAACGACGGTAAACTCCTTGTCGAACCAGTCGAGCGTCGAGCGCTTGCGCGGCATGTCGAGCCACATATGGGGAAAGCGTCCGCCCGGCCGGTCGGACGGCCGGTAGACGCGGGTCAGATGCCCGCCATGCGGCGTGCCGTCGGGAATGACCGCGCCCTCTTCATAGGTGAAGCCGAGCCCCTGGCCGATGCTGTGCATATGGTTGTCGAGGTCGTTCACCCAGAAACGGATGTGATCCTCGTTGCCGGAGCGGACGGCTTCGTCGATCCGCCGGAAGCGGATCATGTTGCCGAAACTGAAATCCGCGTTCGATTGCCCCACCGGCCGGCGTTCGAGGTCGTAGCTGTCGAGCAGCTTCTCCGACGCCCAGCCGCGCAGCACATAGACGAGCTTCCAGGCCAGGTTGTGCGCGTCCTGAACGCCCGAGTTGAGGCCAAAACCGCCGGTCGGCGGAAAGCGATGCGCGGCATCGCCGACGAGAAACACGCGGCTCTGGCGAAAACTCGCCGCGATCTGCTTGCTCATGCGCCAGACCGAGCGGTTGAGCAACGTCACTTCGAGATCGGGAACGCCGACATGGGCGCGGATGATCTCGATCATCTCGGCATCGGTCCAGGGCCGCGGCCGATCGTCCTTCTGCTTGCCGATCTCGATGATGGACAGCCAGCGGTCGCGGCCGTTGGTGTTGAGAATGCCGGCGCGCGGCGGCACGCCCGCTGCCTTGGAGTAGACCTGAAAGCCGGCGGCCTCGCGCGCCGCTGGAAAGCGGGAAAGATCGGCGCGCCAGTATTCGTTCTGCAGCACCGACAGGCAGGCCGGCCCCACCATGTCGATGCCGGCGGTTCGGCGCGTCTGGCTGCCGGCGCCGTCGCAGGCCAGCAGATACCTGGCGTGCCAATGTTCGCTGCGGCCGGTTTCAACCGAGCGGATCTCGCAGATGACACCGTCCTCGACTTCCTTGAAGCCGACGAATTCGGTCGAGAATTGCACCTGCACCAGGTTGGAATGCTCGATGACCCGGTAGATCTCCTCTTCCACCGCATCCTGCGCCACCACGGATTTCCACGCCGGCGTCTGCCCGAGATTGGGCTCCGGGCGCGTCCGGCTGATCTCGCGTCCGGCGATGCTTTCGACCTGAACGAACATGTCGGAATCATCCTGCAGCCCGCGGTCGCGGATCGCCTGCTCGATCCCCCATTGCCGGAAGATCTCCATGGTGCGGACCCAGCAGCCGCGCGATTTCGGATGATCTGTCGTAGTCAGGCTCTTCTCGACGATGACGGCGTCGATCCCGAAGCGATCGAGCAACAGCCCCATGGCGAGGCCAACCGGTCCGCCGCCAACGATAAGGACCGACGTGCGGCGGGGCACTTCCGCGGCGATGTTCATTCTCGTTTCCTCTCGATTTTCGCTTTGGCCGCAGACTGCCGGGTTTTTGATATCTCACAAGAATATATTTGCTATGATCTCCATCTCGGTTCGAGATGGAGGGCAAGAATGGACCTGCGGCAGCTTCGCTATTTCGTGGCGGTGGCCGAACGCGGCGGCTTCGGCGCCGCGGCCAGCGCGCTCAACGTCGCGCAGTCGGCGCTCAGCCGCCACGTCAAGGAACTCGAGCACGAATTGGGAGGCGCGTTGCTCGAGCGCGGCGCGCGCGGGGTATCGGTGACCGAATCCGGCAAGGTGCTGTTGGCACGCGGGCGCTGGCTGCTCGGCGCCGTCGATGACGTCAAGGCGGAGGTGCGCACGGAAAACCGCGAGCCCAGCGGCACGGTGCGGCTGGGAGCGCCGTCGAGCCTCGCCGGCATCTTCTACGCGCCGCTGGCGCAGATATTCACGCGGCGCTTTCCTCGCGTCCGGCTGGAGTTGAGCGAGGGCCTGACCGAGACGATGTGCGATCATCTGCTGCGCGCCGAACTCGACGTCGCCATCGTCACCACGCCGCAGCCCAACGACCATCTCGACTACGAAACGCTCGTGGTCGAGCCGGTCTTCCTGATCGGTCCGCCGCGCGATCCCAGGCTCAAACGTGGCCGGCTGACGCGCAAGGAGGTCAACGATCTGCCGGCCGCTGTCGTGCCACTCAGCCGCAACCCGTTTCCGCCAGACGTACCGTTCTCCTTGCGGGTCGAGAGCACCACGCCGTTCAAGCAGATCGTGGGCTTGGGGCTTGGCTACGGGCTGTTGCCGTTCTCGGGGATTCACCAGGAAGTGGCGGCAGGCACGCTGTCGGCGGCTCTCTTGCCATGGATGCGCGCCGACCGCGTCCTCGCCCTGCCGCGCGGCCGGCCCGTTAGCCGCGCCACCCGCGTAGTCGTTGCAGCTTTAAAGGAGGTCTGCGGCAATCTTATCGACGAGGGCAAGATCCTGACGATGCCGACGCGCGCGAGATCCCGCTAAGCCAAACCTATTTCTTCATGCCAGTTCGGATAGGCGCCCTACACGTATTCGGGCCTCAGCTTCAATGAGCGAGCCGCCCCCATCGATCATACGAAATCGTAGAAAATCGTAAGCCAGCGAAAAAAATCGGGCAATGGCGGAGAGAGTGGGATTCGAACCCACGGTACGGTTTCCCGCACACACGCTTTCCAAGCGTGCGCCTTAAGCCACTCGGCCATCTCTCCGGAGCGCCCTCTCTTGAAGGGGCGCCGGTGATTTTGCAAGGGATCGCGATGAAATCGGGTGAATTTTCCGTAAGATATTGTATTTTAAAGAAAATACCCGACGCCGGTGGGTGCCTCGGAACCGCCCGGGGACTGAACCGGAGGCGGGTTTGGCGCGACGATTCACGCAAGACCTCCAAACGTGACCGGGGATGCCATGATGATCCGCAAGACTATCGCTGCGCTCGGCCTGATTTACGCCCTTGGCGCCGCTTTTCCTGTGCCCGCCGGGGCGCAGGTCTGCACCCGGCAGGGCCTGGACGTGAGTTGCGACGACGGGCGGCACGGGATGTTGTCGGGCGATGCCATCCTCTGGCCGGACGGAACGCGCTCGAACGCCTCGCCGCATCCGAGCGTGATCATCGGCAACAAGAGCTCGGTGCATGTCGGGCCGGGCGTGTTCGTCGGCCAGGGCAAGGGCATGGTGCCGCTGGACGATCCCAACGCGCCGAACAAGCGGCAATGCGCGGTTCTGGAAGGCGTGTCGTATTGCTATTGAGGGTGCAGGCGACGCCGCTTCTTCACCTCGCCCCGCAAGAACGGCGAGAGGGAGAAGAAAGCTAAATCAGCCTCACGCCTGAGATCGCCGACTTCAGCCAGCGCAGCGCCTGCGGCGGCTGGGCTGCGAGCGGGGCGACGGCGGCCTTTTCGATCCGGCACTTCTCCAGCTCGGCGACGAAATCGGCCGACCATTGCTGGATGGTGTGGCCGCGCAGCTTCTTCATCATCGCGTCCCAGCGCATCTTGCGCTCGGTAAGCGGCATCGCGGCGGCGACTGCAATGGCGCGAGCCATGCCGTCGATGTCGTGCGGATTGACCAGCAGCGCGGTATCGAGCTCGTTGGCGGCACCGGCGAACTTCGACAGCACCAGGACGCCGGGATCGGCCGGGTTTTGCGCGGCGACATATTCCTTGGCGACGAGGTTCATGCCGTCATGCAGCGGCGTCACCACGCCGACCTGCGCAGTGCGATAGAGACCCGCGAGCACGGCCTGGCTGAAACCCTTGTTGAGATAGCGGATTGGGGTCCAGTCGACCTCGCCATGGCGTCCGTTGACGTCGGTGACGAGACGCGCGACCTCGTTCTGGAGATTGCCATAGGCCTCGATTGCGCCGCGCGAGGGGTTCGCGATCTGGAGCAGCGAGATGCTGCGGGCAAATTGCGGCTGCTCGGTCCAGAGCCGGTCGAACGCGCTGATGCGATTGACGAGGCCCTTGGAATAGTCGAGCCGGTCGACGCCGATCGCAAGCCGCTCGCCATTGAGGCTGCGGCGCAGCCGTGAGACGTCGGGATGCGAGGCGGACTTCGCGGCGTAGGCTGCGAACTTCTCCGCATCGATGCCGATCGGAAACACCTCGCAACGCGTGCGGCCGTGCTGCGAGATCGCAACGCCGTCTTCGACGGTGAGGCCGAGTTCGCCCGCGACATAGCCGAGAAAATTCTGGCAGTCCTCCTGGGTCTGGAAGCCGAGCAGATCATAAGCCAGCATCGCCGTGATCAGCTCACGATGATTGGGCACGCCCTGCATCACCGCAGCCACCGGCCACGGGGTGTGCAGAAAGAAGCCGATCGGATCGTCGACGCCGAGATCGCGCAGTTCCGCGCCGAGCGCGAGGAAATGATAGTCCTGTACCCAAAACGCCGTTTTGGCTTTCCGGAAGCGCATCAAGGCGCGCGCCATGAAGGCGTTGACCTCGCGATAGCTGACATAATCGTCGCGCGAGACGCGGATCAGGTCGCTGCGCGAATGCAGAGCCGGCCACAGCGCCGAATTGGCAAAGCCTTCGTAATAGCCGCCATAATGCGCCGCCGGCAGATCCAGCGTTGCAATCGCACCCGATCCGAGCGCTTCGATCTCGGCAAACGGTTCCTTCTGATGGCCGTCACGCACGCGGCCGGAGGAACCCACCCAAATCGCACCCGAATGTTCCACAACGGGAAGCAATGCCGCAGCCAAGCCGCCCGTCATGGGCTCGTTGGGTTTGCCGCGCGCGACACGATTCGAAACGACGACTAAGTTCACAGGTCGTCCCCTCCTGTTCATTCCACCCCATTTAACTGCCGTTCATCAATATGGTTCCTGTCATCATTTCTGCGAAATGAAACCAAAATCAGGCGCGTGCGTTGGAACTGGTTTCGCTTGCGGAACCGGCAATTTTCGCTGCAAAGACAGCTTTTGCGGCCGTGTTGCGCAGCATGCATTGCAGCGCGCAGGGCGCTATGCCGACGCTCTTTATGTCTGCGGCGTGGCGATGCCTTTGTTTCACCTCGGATCGAGCAGGCGCGCGAGAAAGGCGCGCACGTCGCTCGGCGCATCGAAGTGGCCATTCACGCCGATGGCGCGGCGGCCGACCGAGAAGGCGAGCCCGTTCATGTCGGGCATGATCGCAAACACGGTCTCATCGGTCACGTCGTCGCCGATGAAGATCGGACGGCGCCCCTTGAAGGGTGCATGCTTCATCAGCTCGCGCACGCCGGTTGCCTTGGTGAAACCGGAATGCTTGATCTCGCAAACGAACTTGCCGGGCAGCACCTCGATCGGGGCGTTGGGCAAATCGGCGCGGATCAGCGAGACGGATTCGTAGATCGCCTTCTCTGCATGCGGCGCCAGGCGATAATGCAGCGCCAGCGAATAGCCCTTGTCCTCCAGCAGAATGCCCGGGCTGAGCTTTGCGACCGCCGCCAGCCGCCGCTTCAGCTCCTTGTCCAGCGGCGGCGCGTGCACGTCGTCGGCCTCATTGTTCACCGACAGGCGCATTTCGGCACCGTGGCCCGCGACCGCGCGAAACACGTCGGGCGCAAAGATCAGGTCGATATCGTTGAGCGAGCGGCCGCTCACCATCGCCAGCGCGCCCGAGGTGCGCTCGGTCAGCCGGTTCAACGTCTCCGACAGGCCCGGCGGCACCCACACCTCGCGCGGCGTCGGCATCAGGTCAAGCAGCGTGCCGTCGATGTCGAGCAGGATCGCGGTCTCGCCCAGATGCGGCACCAGTGCATGTGGCACCGGTACGGAGTCTGGCGCTTCTTCATCCGGCATGGCGCGCTTCTGATCCAGTTCAGCAAGTTCCGGTTTCATAGTCTACTCCATGGAGGCAAGGGGCCGCGCGATTTGTTCGAGCGATTTTCGTTCCGCGGAGACGGCATAGCGCCACGCCACGATCGCGGCCGCGATCATCAGGAACGCTCCCACCAGATAGCCGGCAAACACGCTGGTGCGGGACCCCGTGTCGATCAGCGCGCCGAACAGCGCAGGACCTATCATCCCGCCGATGCCGGTGCCGACCGCATAGAACACCGCGATCGCCAGCGCACGGACTTCCAGCGGAAACGTCTCGCTGACGGTAAGATAGGCCGCGCTCGCCGCCGGCGAGGCAAAGAAGAAGATCACCATCCAGGCGATCGTCTGCCCCTGTGCGCTGAGTGCGCCGATCGAGAACAGGTAGCCCGAGAGCGTCAGCAGCAGGCCGGAGACGCCATAGGTGAACATGATCATGACGCGCCGGCCGAGCGTATCGAACAGGCGGCCGAGCAGCAGCGGCCCGAGGAAATTGCCCGCCGCGAACGGCAGCAGGTACCAGCCGACGTGATCGGCGCTGATGCCGTAGAAATCGGTCAGCACCAGCGCGAAGGTGAAGAAGATGGCGTTGTAGAAGAAGGCCTGCGCGCTCATCAGCATCAGACCGACCAGCGCGCGCTGGCGATAGGCCGAGAATAGCGTGTGCACGACTTCGCGGATCGGGGTGTGGTCGCGCATCTTCAGGCGCATCTTCGGAAAGCGACCGTCGCTCGTATCCTGGTCATGGCCGATCACCGAGCGCTCGATCTCGTCGACGATGGCATGGGCCTGGTCAGGACGGCCATGAATCATCAGCCAGCGCGGGCTTTCCGGAATCCACATCCGCATCAGGAGCACGACGAGGCCGATGGTCGCGCCGATGAGATAGGCAAGGCGCCAGCCGAGATCGGGACCGATCACGGCGGGATCGAGCAGCACGATGGCCGCGACCGCGCCCATCGCAGCGCCGATCCAGAAACTGCCGTTGATGACGAGATCGGTCCAGCCGCGATAGCGGGCCGGCACCAGCTCCTGGATGGTCGAGTTGATCGCGGTGTATTCGCCGCCGATGCCGGCGCCGGTGAGACAGCGAAACAGCGCGTAGCTCGCGACATCCCACGACAAGGCGGTCGCGGCGGTGGCCGAGAGATAGAGCGCGAGCGTGATGAAGAACAGCTTCTTGCGGCCGATCCGGTCAGTGAGCCAGCCAAAGCCGAGAGCGCCGAGCACCGCGCCGGCGAGATAGGCCGAGTTGGCGACACCGAGATCGAGGTTGGTGAAGTGCAGCGTGGGACTCTGCTTCAGCGCGCCGGAGAGCGCGCCCGCCAGTGTCACTTCGAGCCCGTCGAGGATCCAGGTGATCCCGAGCGCGAGCACGACGCGGGTATGGAAGCCGCTCCACGGCAGCGCATCGAGGCGCGCAGGAATGCTGGTCTCGACGATGCGGTCGGTCGCAACCGCCGCAGAGACAGCGGGTCCGTAATTCAGCGCTGGGCTTTGCTGCAATTCCATCGCGTTGCTGGGTCTGATCAATGGAAGCAGCCCCGGTCGCCTGATGGGACGGGGTCGATCCGATCATGGGGGTGCGGCATTTCGCCTGCCACCGGCGACAACGTCTGCGGTGGAGGCAAGTTCCCTTAGGAACGAGCCCCAGAGCCGTCCGTTTCCGACGGAGCCGCAAGGAGTTGGCGCATGGCTCATGTCAGAAAGACGACACATTCACGGAAAGCGGGACCGCGGCGGACGGCACGCGGGAAAGCCGGCACGAGCGCCCGCAAGAGTACAAGACGCGCGACGCCCAAACGTTGGTCGCAGCGGGTGACGAAGGAGAGCGACGCGCTCGACCTCAAGCAGGGCGTGTTCAAGCTGACCAGCGCGAAGAAGATCGCGGCCTCGCTGAAACGCTCGGCCGAGCACAGCGCGCGCCGCAAGACCGGAGCCTATCGCTCGGCGCTGTCGATGCTGACCTTCTATATCAACCGCGCCGGCAAGACGCTGCCAAAGACACAACGCACGCGGCTGGAGCGCGCAAAGGTGGAATTGAAGCGGGCGTTCGGGCGGGAGTGAGGGCCTTGCTCGGCTGTCGTCCCGGACAAGCGAAGCGCAGATCCGGGACCCATAGCCACAGGCAGAAGTCTTGCGAAGATTCGAAGTTATCAGCTCATCCCATAGCCACTCGCTGTGGCTATGGGTCCACGCGTTCGCGGGACGACAGGGGAGTGTGAGGCGACCGACAGCATAGCGCCTGACGCGAAGCTAACCCGAGCGAACCTTACGCCGCCCGGATATTGCCCATGAAGCGGTCGAGCTCGGCACGCAGGCGGGTGCTCTCGCTGGAGAGCGTCTTGGCCGAGTTCAGCACTTCTTCCGAGGCCGAGCCGGTCTCGGCGGCGCCGCGGTTGACCTGGCCGATATCGGTGGCGGCGGTATGGGTGCCCTGGGCCACGGTCTGGACGCTGCGGGCGATTTCCTGAGTCGCCGCACCCTGCTGCTCGACGGCGCTGGCGATCGAGGTCGAGATCGACGAGATCTGGCCGATGGTGGCGCCGATCTCCTTGATCGCGGCGACGGACTCGGCCGTGGCGCCCTGCATGCCAGTGATGTGCGAGGAGATTTCGTCGGTCGCCTTC